>Ga0193751_1000813_pt1 | contig 21833 bp, 20 predicted proteins | sample L1c2metaG_FD_143050 | JGI IMG/M metagenome (GOLD analysis project Ga0193751, IMG submission 143050) | Soil microbial communities from a riparian zone of the East river system, Colorado, United States - L1c2 | ecosystem: Environmental > Terrestrial > Soil > Riparian zone | place: USA: East River... | reverse complement strand
ATCAGGGCGCATGATCTCCCGGTTTTATACTCAGCGAGCAGACGAAATGCCTCGGTTTCGGACTGTTTTTTGTTTTTTACTGAAAGCGCCAGCGAGTCTGCATATTCCATAAATAGAGTGCCCTCTGCCGAACACTGATTTTTCGGTTCGCACTCAGCCAGTCGCTGCTCTCTCCCGCACTTAGCCATCGCAACGAATGACGGGTTCTGCGCCGCACAGGTATCGTAATAAGACCAAACGGGAGGAGTAATCGGCTGGGAAACACAGCTAAGCAACAGCACCGGCAAAATTGCTGTCAGTAAACCCGGCGTACACCGCGACGTCATCTGCCTCGATCCCTTTCGGTTTCGCGCCTGACTGCCGGGGGCGTTCGCGTTTTCACTTTCATCCAATGGATCGCGCCGCCGCGCCCGCCGATCGCGTCCTCGCCGGTCAATTAACTGCAACGCCCAAGCAAGTCGCAAGCGTGACCAACGAAAATCCACATTGCAGGCCAGTAGAGCGCAAACGGCGCCAGAATGAGCAGCCAAAGTGCCCTCCATTTCTCGAAAAAGAGAGAACCAACGAAGGTTGCGATCCAAAACCAGCCAAGCCAAACAGAAAGGGCTATGGACTGGCCTGTCGGGACATCATTCGGCCCAGCATAAATGATGAAGCGTAGCGGTCCCCACCAGAAGGCCACGGTGGCGGCAATGATCGAGCAGACAATCCATCCGCTTGGTCGCGTCACATCACCCCCATTATTGGGTTTAGGGCTCAGCCACATCCGAGCGCTGTTCGCTTAAGCATCTGAACTATTGGCAGATGGTGGGGGAGGTAGGACTCGAACCCGAACCTACGAAGGCGTAAGCCAGCGGATTTACAGTCTACTGTACGATATTGTTTTAATTGATGAAATGTCCTCTATGTCGCATGTGTGTCGCGTTCACGCCAAGAGAGCGCGCGTTGACGCCTTCAGCTCGTCGCGGTCGCTGCCGGACGGAAACAAGTGGCCATAGCGGTCGAGCGTCATCACGACGGAAGAGTGCCCGAGCAAAGTCTGTGCGACCTTCACCGGCAGCTCGCGGCCACCACGCTCTTTCGGGTTGATGCACCACGAGGCGAAGAAGTGCCGGAAGCTGTGCAAGCCATATTTTGGCTCGCCATGCTTATCGACGATACCGGCCGCCTTCATCACCGGGGCGAGGCTGCGCAGCATGTTCTTGTGATGCTCGATCGCGCCGGTCGAAGTCGGGAATACTAGATCGTTGTCGCTCTTCGGACACGCCAGCTTCCACTGCTTCAAGGCGTGCAGCAAGTCGGGCGCAAGCGGGATCGTTCGCCTGCTTTCCTTGGTCTTCGGCGCTCCAATGGCGTTGTAGCGATCCGCGCGCTGGCGGACGTGGAGCTCTTCGGCTTTCAAGTCTACATCGCTCCAGCGCAGGCCGCGCAGCTCGGAAGCCCGCAGGCCGGTCAACGCGGCGGTCAGCAACAGCGCGCGCAACTTCACCTTATCTTTTGCGGCGTCGATCAGCCGCTTGATCTCGCCGGTCGTGGGGATGTCGCGACCGATCTCAAGCTTGCGCTCGTCGCGCTTCTTGGTGCCGAGCGTTACGGCGGCGGCAACGTGACCGACACCCGCAACCTTGAGCAGCGACTTGAGGCTGGTTAGGACCTTGCGGGCGAGGGGACGAGACAGCGCCTTGTGCTGATCTCTGACGCCTGAAAGTAGCCCGTCGCGAAAACTCTCGATGTCCTTCTTCGTCAACTTTGCCAGCTTCAGCTTGCCGATACGTGGGACGATGTGGATGTTCACGTGCTGCCGATACTGCCGGACTGTGGCGCGCTCAGCCGCGCCGTCGCCCCGCATCCCGTTGGCCTCGACGCGCTTGATCCAGTCGGCGGCGGCGTCGGCAATGGTCAGGCTGCCGTCGAGCGCAACGTGCGTCCCGGTATTAACGGCGACCGTGACACTCGCCTCGTAAGCGACGGCTTTCTTCTTTTGCTGGAACGTTCGGATGTGGCGCTTGCCGGTGCCATCTGTGAAGTCTGCGATCCACGCTGTCTTCTTTTCACCCGTTCGTGTCGTCCATTCCCGCTCGCGAACTGACATGACCGCCCCTCTGTAGCCGTTGGTAATATGTCGCAATATGTCGCAAATGTATCTGCTGGTCAATGGGAAGGTCGCTGGTGCGTTTTGCTGCCCGGCCGGTCTGTGGAGCGGCTAAACTAGGAAACGCGCACCGGCGGGCTTTCCTATGGAAAAGGCAGACCAAGATGACCTCCTGAAAATATTGGAGAGCCAGTTTGAAAGCGGCTCTCGAAGCCGTGAGGATATTTTACGAACGAAGATGGAGTTGGAGACGGCCAACTCTCAACTGAGGTCTGCGCAGGCCAGCGAGAAAAATGCGAAATATATGCTGTGGTCTGTTGGGGCCGCTGCACTATCAGCTGTTATTGCCGCACTATCAGCGATTGCATCCTTTGGCGCAGCCTTTCAGTCGCAGCGCATTTTCGCCGCCACGGAGCGCCCATGGGTGGGGGAGCCAGTCAGCATTGAAGCTAAGGTTGAGAAGGGGTTGGTCGATTTCTGGCACGTCTTCAAGAACGTCGGTCATTCGCCAACAATCGGATTGTTCATCGACGCGAGGATATATCCCGATTGGAATTATTCCCGTTCCGGAGACGACCTTGAGCGGGTTTGTGACAAGCCTGACAAGCAAGTTCTGAGTGACGAGGGCAAAAAACTTAGCCTCGTCCCCGGAAGTGACTGGAACATAAATTCCAACAACATGCCGTGGTTTCTCGAACGCATCGAAAGCAACCAACCCCTCACACTGCTTCAACTCCAAGGAATGCGAATGCCTAATATAGTTGGCTGCGTGGCCTACCTTTCGCGGTTCGATGACATGGTCGTCCACCACACGGCGTATTTCGCCGGTATCAAAGTGAAGGGGCAGACAATCACCTTCCCTTACATCTACGCCGCTAATTCAAATTAGGTGGCGGCGACCGCCCGAGCGGAACCCCGAGCGGTCGCGTCCTTCTTTTCAGGGCAACGCTTTGCATCCACTGTATCCTGGCTTTATATGTGCGCCGCTATGTTGCGTCTGAGTAGACGCCGATCGGCGGACTTCATCGAACCGTGCCTGCCCTCCCCCGCTAAGGGCGCCGCCTTCAGGTCCCGGTTGGCTGCACGAAATCAAACATGACGGCTTCCGCATCCTGGCGCGAAACCTGAGCGACCGCGCCGACGACGCAAGGTGTTTAGAGAGCATGATTTCTTGACCATGGATCCCTTCTGCACCCCCGATGGCGATACGCTGATCCAGGTGTTAAGACAGGGGCGGATGCAATCAGCGGCGTGGCTCGAAAAAAGTCAGCGTTATGCGCTCAAGCTGCCGAACGTGCTGCCGGGCATCAATATCCGCCGGGAGTGGCCGACCCTCGACCAGTTCGCCGCCACTACGGTCACTTATCAGCGCACCTTTCCATTCGCTGGCGAATTCCTTGACGCCGAGCACGCGCGCATAGCGTCTGCGCCGCTGGGCCGCATGGGCATCGCGCACTGCATTGATCTCGGCATTGACGGATACCTCACGCGCGACGAAGCCTTGAAGCTGTACGAGATTGCCCGCTTTGCGCTCGGCGATATTCTCGAACTGGGCACATTTCTCGGCTTGTCGACGTCGATCATGGCCAGGGCACTGCACGCACGCGGCAGCAACCGGCTTGAGACGGTCGATCTGGCGCGCGATGACAACGTCGAGGATTACAGCATCGCTCGCGCCAATCTCGCGCGGGTGCCTGGGGGCGAGCGCGTGACGTTTCAGTTGTGCGGTGCCACCGAGCGGCTAAGGCAACTCACCCTGCTGGGCCGAAAATTCGGCTTCGTCTTTGTCGACCACTATCACGGATACGAGTCGACGCGCGAAGCCGCCAGTACCCTGCCGCGCATTCTCGATGCGGGCGGCTTGCAAACCTTGACCCCGATCACCCCTATGGTGTCTACCAGGCATGTCTCGACACAGTTTGCGAGGATGACGATTTCAAGTTTTGCGGCTGCTACGGCAGCGCCGCGTTATTCCGCTTTCGATGGGCATGAGGGGATCTTCTGGATTACCCTCCGCCGAATTATCTCTGCGATGTGTCAAGTTTGAGTGGCAAGAAGGATCGAGTTTTTGTCGCAATTGCCTTCACCAGAATTCGCTTCTGAGAAACGCCAAGAAACCGGCTTTCGATTGATAATGCGTTGTCGTAGCGCGATCGGTCTCTTGCTCCGTCATTTTCCATATTTTTCGAAGCTTTATGCGGAAATTGATGCACTACACGATGAACGACGGGTGTTAGTTGTTCAGCTGTCAGAGACAACGACTTATGCTCGCGACTTGGAAAAGAATGCTCGCGACTACTTCGCTGCTTCGAAAGCACGCACTAAAGACTTAATTCAGAAAATTTCTGAGACCACAAACGAGTTCGAGGATAAGTTTCGATGTGCAGAGGCGCGCACCCATGAATTTGAACAGAAATTACAAGCCGCGCGTGCTGTCATCGACGAAATGCGTGCCGCGATGTCCAATAATACCCCCTTGCCACGCTTGCTGGCCGATGATCCAAATCATTGGCGTCAGAGAGGTGAGGAAATGCGAACACTTGCTGAGGGCATAAAAGATCGAGCGACCAAGGCGATCATGCTGCGGATCGCGGACGATTACGACAAGCTCGAGCGAGCCGAGCAACGCCCAAAGTAAGCTGTTAGGAAGCAGCTCGCCCGACTTCCCGCCGCCCTGGTCTGTCGAGGAATAAAACGTCCGAATTTTGTTGCCAGGTCACACCTTTGCGCCTAGCGCGGCGCGAGGAGGCTTATTTTGCGCCGCTCATCTTGTCCTTCACGCATTTATCGACCAGTTTGGCGCGCTTTTCGAGGGGCAGGCTCTTGGCTCCGTGGTCGGTTTCGAACCAGCAATCCTGAGCAGCTTGCTCGTGAGGTGTAAGCGCTACGGCTGGTGCGGCCTCCGCCCCCGGCACGGCGGGACCAAAGTCGCTGCCAACCGGACGAATTTCGCCGCAACCGGCAAGCAGCATTGTCGCGATCAGCAAAAGGCCGACCGGGGCGATGTTGGTGGGGGTGACAGCCGAATAATTCATCGCGATTCTTAGAAGGTACCACCAGAGACACTAGCAATTTTTGGGACTTCCCGGAACCACGACAAAAACGAGTGAGCCATCTACTAGCTTGACTGCGGTTTCAGCCGGAAATAGCCGATCAAATGCCCGCTCGCCGCTTCCCTCCACCTTGGTCCGCCGAGGAGCAGGCCGCGTGCTTCACCGTCAGAGACCGCGGCGGCCAGGCGCTCGCCTAGGTCTACTTCGAGGACGAGCCCGGCCGGCGATCGGCGGCCAGGCTGCTCACCAAAGACGAGGCGCGAAGGGGCCGCCAACCGAGGCGGCCTACCGTTCCAGGCTTTGATGCAACCGCACTCGATCCGCATAAAGCTCTGAGATCAGCCGCTTGATGCGTTCGATCTCCGCTGGGTCAGTCGTCGAACGCAACAACTCGAGGTGCTGCTCAACCCGTTTGTCTATTTCTACGCACGACTGGCACATGCCCTGACGCCCCGCACTTTATATGTCGTTACGCAGCAGTTCCGCGTAATCCAGCAACGGCAAACGGTCAGATAACAGCTCGCTTAACTCATCAAACTCATCTCCTTCGAAGATGCATTCGGCATCGGAAAACATTTGCTCGAAATGAGGAACTCCCCATGTATTTCGACCGGTGACCGCGTAGACGTACAGGAGCGGGCAATCAATATAAGCCAGTCGATCACGGTGCGTTTTTTCGAACCATTCAATGGCCGCGGTGTCCTCCCCGCGTGGTAGTGCCCCATAGAGGGGCGTCTCGCTCCGCCGAACTGCTACGGATCCTTCCCAGGTCTTTCGCTCTGAAATCGCCGCAATTTTCCGCTGCGGCCACCAGAGAAGCAAGCGCGAGAGGAAAGCCGCCGAGGCACCAGTTTCGCGCAACACCCGAACGGATATACCTACCCTCAGCGGGTCCGATAGGTCATCATCATCCCAATTGACAAGTACGGAACCACTCGCGCGTGCCGCCGCCAGATTCCGATGGTCCCCAAGGGTCAAGCCTGATGGGGCGACGAAAACTCTAACATTGAAAGCGTCTTCCGAGCAAAAGAAAGCCTGAACCTCTTCGCCGGCTTCAGGCTCAGCCACCACCACGAGCTCACGATGAGGATATGTCTGCCGCTGGTAGCAGGCCACAGAATATCTCATCAGATCAATATTGCCGCGCGTCATCATCAAACAAGACGCAATGGGGTTTTCTCGCAATGCCATCCGAGGAGGCCCAGAGATGGTGGTTTTATAGCTGATCAGTGAAAAGGGCCGGGTAACGCCAACGCTTTGCAATTTGGACAATACACGCATTGTGAGTCGGCTGGTTCAAAATGGCGCGTTAGCAGCGTCGGCCGCTGCGCTTTAAGTGACTCCCATTCCTGGCAGCATAGCGCAAATACGTGCCGTTTTCTCGGACGGTCAGTCGCCATATTCTCAACCGTGCCGTGGCTAACGCTGCGAGTTACGGGGAAAGCCACAATCGAAATCTTGCAGCTCAGAATCGTCGCTCTATACGGGATAAAGAGCGCCGCCGATAAGCCGTGACACGTCGATTTCCGCCACCCTGGTCTGCCGAGATGATGCCGAACTGTTTCATCGTGCGTGACGCCAACGCCCAGGCGCTCGCCTATGTCTATTTCGAGGATGAGCCGGGGCGGAGATCGACGGCCAAGCTGCTCACACGCGACGAGGCGCGGCGGATTGCGGTGAATTTCGCGAGGTTGCCGGTTACAAAGGGAGCTAGCTCTCGGATTTGTCTGGAACAGTTATTACCCCAGTCCCGTTGCAACGCTCGCAAATGCGCTCGTGGCCAGTTTGTGGATCGCGGCTGTGCCTGCCTTGGCCGTTACAAGTTGGGCAGGGAATTTTCTTTTCCTTCATTATCGACCTCAGCGCTTGGTGCGCGAACCCGCAGTCACTATATCGCCCGGTTGGAGCAGTCGTCGGGGATTCCGGGCCATGAGCAGTTTGGATGATTTACCCAAGGGCTTCTTGCGTTTGGGACTTAATCGCTGGCTGATTTACCCAAGGGCTTCTTGCGTTTGGGACTTAATCGCTGGCTTCGATTCGAACCGGAGTTACGGGATTTAATCGTTAAGTTGGCGCGCGAACAGAACTTCCGGTGTGCCCTTTGCGGCCAGTTATGCACGATGAACTTTTGCGCTTCGTAAAAGCTGCTGATGAAGCGGGCGAAAGCTCACTCGGCACTGCGGCGATGATTGCTTATTACTGGCTGCAGCGTGAGGAAGATATCATCGGAAGGCTTAGCTGGGGTGATTATCGCCCAGATAATGCGCCTGATGTTGCACGCATCTTCCACCACAAGACTAGGAAGCGCGTCGATATCCCACTCTACGACGAAGACGGCACATTGCTTTGGCCGGAACTCATGGCGCGCCTCGATGCAGCACCGAGATACGGGACGCTGATCGTTACGCGCGACCGCCCGGACCGCCGACGAAAAACGTACTTGCCGTGGAAACAGGATTACTTCCGCCACCATGTGGCAGCAATTCGTGCGGCAGCCGGAATTGACTTCAGCGCCAAGTTCATGGGGCTGCGCCACGGCGGCAGTACTGAAGGTGGCGACGCCGATCTAACCGATGCCCAACTCCGCGCCTTAAGCGGCCACAAGACCGCTGCCATGACTGCGCTGTATACGAAAGCAACGATGCGACAGCGCCGCTCTGGCGCACGTAAGAGGCTTGAAGCGAGAACGAAAGGAGGGGATTTGTCGAAATGAGCCGCTGACGATTTGTCGAAAGGACGAATCGAAATTGGCTAAGTGCTTGATTATTGGGCGAAGCGTGGTGGGCGCACAAGGACTCGAACCTTGGACCCGCTGATTAAGAGTCAAATTTTATATGAGAGATTACAAATATTTGGATGTAAAATCCGTCAGAAGCGGCTATTCCAAATCAATTGGATAGGAGCAAATTGTAAAACGCATCTTTGGTTTCGCGGACGTAGCAATTCAAACATGCCGCGATGTCAGACTAAGGCGAGATTATCCAGCCACAGAGGGCACACGACAATAACCTCGCAATCAAGTCGGAGACCGTGTTTGCGCATTGCGTGACCATTGCCGCAGCCGTTACGCCACTTCGAAATACATCATCGATGATGGCAACGCGCCGCCACTCACGCTCCCGACCACAAGGTGCATAGTCGAGACCGCTCACGATCGCATCAAATGTGGCCCCAATACCCGCACGAGCCTCGCCCCGACGTGTGAAGCTCGTCGTTACGTCAGCGGCATTGGGCTGTCGATTCGCAATCGCCCGGCGATACGGCTCCGCTTGCAGTGGGTGATCGCTAGGCGGTGATGCGAAGGCATCGACATGCCCGACGGCGTCAGCCAGAAGCGCGGTGTATTTGAATAGGATCCATTGTATTCCACTGCACCCGGAAGCTGGTCGAAGGGGTTCCTCGATAGACTGGCTGCCGTGAAGCTTGCAGGCAAGCGAACGGCCCAGCCTCCCGGACGTCTCGATAGAGGGCGAGCAGCGGGACTTCCAGCTTGGGAGAAAGACGTGGGATCTGCACGGTTTGATTGACCATGCGGTTCTTACCATACGTTCCGTTACTCAAGGCCGCATATTCACCACTCCAGTCTGGGGGACTGGGGGTCGCGAGTTCAAATCTCGCCGCTCCGACCAAAAACTCCAACGAAAAAAGGTCTAATTGCGCTCCCCCATCCGATTTCGGACTACCCGTTTGCAAACCGTTTGCAAATTTGTTCCTCAGCCGTTCACAGTCGTACCTAACGCAGATTTAGCAACTGGACACGTCGGCAGAACACCGCCGACAATGCCAAGTCCCAAGCTTGAATGGAGGCGCTCCCCCGGCGTGACCTCTGTTTTTGTTCACTGCTCGGCGACCCACCGGGTTGCAGGTGAAAATTCGTGATCTCGATGCCGACCGTGCGCTCGCCTCTCAACTAGCGTCGGGCCTGCCCGCATATTCTGGTGCGCCGCTTGGCAACGTGTACGCCCCGCTGAATTGCTCGAAATACTACTGTTCGATATCGCGGTTCGTTTTCATCGGGTAGGTGGATCCGGGACAAACGGCGTCATTGTGGTCCGTGGACAATCTCATTGGGGCGAGCGTGACTCGCGGGCAACACCTTTGAAAAATGCTCGTCGGCTCGTGGCGAATCACGGCCCGCGTGGTAGATACACTCAAAGCGGTCACAAATGACGCAACTCGCAAAAACCATCTATTTCGCTGACTATCCAAAGGCCGCAACGGGCCGCTCCGGCCTGACAGTCCCTTTCCCGGAAGCGCTTCGTGGTGCGTTCGCCAGTGTCGCGCATCTTAGCAGCTATTCCATCAGAGAGTTGATCGGTTACGACAGCTTCGCGCAGCTTGAAACGGACGCGCGGGGTCAGGACACTTCGACGGCGACGTACGCGCGCGAACTTCTTCTGAAAGAGATTGGTACGGCTGGCAAGGACAATACTTCCGACTACCAAATTGCCCTGCAAGCGACCTTTCAAGGAGGCAGGGGGAGCCCATTGCATGAGTGGTATCCCTATCTCGAAGGCTACTCCCCGGATTTCGTCAACTCCATCATAGATCGATTTGCGCCAGACGCGGCGACGATACTCGATCCCTTCTGCGGATCGGGGACGACGGCGCTGATTGCTGCTCTCCGCGGGCTTCGCGGCTTCTATTCCGAGGTCAACCCAGTTTGCAGGTTCATCATCGAATGCAAACTGCTGGCGATACGTCTTGCGCCCGAGACTCGTGAGCGCCTTTCAAAGCGCTTGGAAAACATTGCCGAGGAACTAGCCCGCCGGCTTGCCAAACTAAAACCTGATGCGGAACTTCGACGGTCGTTTCGGGCGACCTTCGGAACAAGTGAATTCTTTGATGCACGTTCCTTCGAAAACGTATTGCGTCTCCGAACATTCGCGGATCGGCTCACCACGCAAGATACTCATTTAGGCCGATTTTTTACGGTCGCCGTCTTGCGGAGTCTAGTTCCCGGCTCCCTTCTCATTCGGCGCGGCGACTTGCGCTTTCGAAACAGAGAAGAACTAAAGCGCGGCCCGCCTAGCCTGTGGGACGAATTACGCATGAGCTTGCATCGCGTAGCAAGCGATCTGCATGACGCGCCTTTGGCCGCAGGAAGCGCCGAACTCGTATGCAGCGATGCACGAACTCTCGATCGTCACATGCGAGCGCCCGTCGATGCGATTATTACCAGCCCGCCCTACCTGAATGGCACCAACTACTTTCGAAATACAAAGATTGAATTGTGGTTCCTGCGCGAACTGTCCGCAAAGGCCGGCCTTCGAATTCTGCGCGACGCGGCGATTACGTCGGGCATCAATGATGTGACGCTGCGAAAGACGGGGAGAAATGAAAGAGCAATCTCGCCGGACTTGACGAGTGTTTTGAAAGCCCTGTCAAGAGACGCTTATGACGCGCGAATCCCGCTCATGGTGCGGGCGTATTTCAATGAAATGAACGAAGTCATCGGAAACTTACGGACCTCGCTCAAACCGAACGGGGTAGCCGTCATCGATCTCGGAGATTCCTGCTACGGCGCGGTGTGGGTTCCAACCGATCGAATTCTCGCGAAGATGATGGAAGATGCCGGGTTTAGGGCGCTTGATCGCATCGTCCTACGCGAGCGGCAGTCACGCGACGGACGCAAGCTCAGTCAAACGCTACAAGTGTTTCAGCGCGTGAACGGCCATGGCGGCTTCCGGAAAGTAACGTCCAGCCTTCCGCCGAAAGCCGAAGTGCCGAAGGGGTGGGCCACGTTCAAGGGAGCGCTGCCGCATCAACTGGGCGATATGGCGAAACGAAACTGGGGTCATCCGCTTCATTCGCTCTGCTCTTATCAAGGCAAGCTGAAACCGGCTCTGGCGCACAACCTCATCGCCGCTCTTCTGCCCAAACCCGGCGGACGCATCCTGGACCCGTTCGCGGGCGTCGGGACGATTCCATTCGAAGCCCAGCTCCTGGGGCATACCGGGTACGGTTTTGACATCAGCCCGGCGGCGCTCGCCATTACCCGCGCCAAGCTCGAACCCGTAAATGCAAAAAAGGTCAAAGCGCTTCTGCAAGAACTCGAAATCTGTTTCGATTCGGCAAACGCCAAGCGTGTTGATCTGACCTCGATCAGCAAAATTCGGTTCAACGGACCGCTTCCCGATTATTTTCACCCTCAAACTCTGGCTGAGATCGTCGCCGCGCGAAAGTTTTTCAAACACAATCCGCCGGATGATGGAACAACCGCGCTCGTGTTTTCCGCAATGCTGCACATTTTGCACGGCAATCGGCCTTATGCACTGAGCCGAAGATCGCATCCCATTACGCCCTTCGCGCCGACTGGCCCTGCCGAGTACCGGCCCGCCATGCCGCGCTTGCGCGAGAAAGTGGCGAAGAGTCTCGGCTCGATGAACACCGATAAGCGCCGCGCCGGTCGCGCTTTCTCTCAGGATGCGACCCAGCGTTGGCCGGATGAAGTCAAGGACCTGGACGCGATCATAACGTCGCCACCTTTCTTCGACAGTACGCGGTTTCATACCGCCAACTGGATGCGGCTATGGTTCGCGGGTTGGGAGGCCGCTGATTTTCAGTCGCGACCCGCCTCATTCGTCGATGAGCGGCAAAAGATCACCTTCGAGGTCTACCGGTCGATTTTCCAGCAAAGCGCCGAACGGCTTAAGAGGGGTGGGCTGATCCTCATTCACCTTGGCAAGAGCGTTAAATGCGACATGGCCGAAGCGCTGAGAAAGGTCGCTGGCGAATATCTCGAAGCGATCGAGGTTTTCACGGAAAGCGTCGATCATTGCGAGAGCCACGGAATTCGCGACAAAGGCACCGTGACTCATCATCAATATTTGCTAATGCGCCGCAACTAGCGCGAGCCTCGATCGGCCATTTCTTGGATTGGCGGCAAACGTGAGTATAACGCCCCTGGGGAGGGGCGCGCGCATGACTTTCGACGAGCTTCGAAAAACGCTCGTGGACAGATTGGAAGAGGGAAACCGCGGCGATCGTGGCTGGTTTTTGGTCACGCGCGTTCACCTCACTCCCGCCAGACTCCAGCAGATAGCGACCTACCTGTACGACGCAGGCGCCGCCGAAATATTGGCCGTGACGCGGCGTCATTACCGCGAGCTTGGACGACTGCTTGGAATTGAAGCTGACGATCCCCGTGTTGGCATCAATCGACACTACTTTTTGGCGATGGAAACGCCGCTACGCCTAATCCACAGAGTAAACTCAATTCGGTGGGATGAAATAGGGCTAACGGAAGCCGGCGTGCGACTTGCGACGGAGGAAAACACCGTCGGCGTTTTCGAGCAGATTCTTTCTGAAATTCGGTTTTGCAGGGAGCCTTGGTACACGGCTTCGCGCGTTGCGGAATATGACGAATTTGACGTGCGGCCTTATCCGGCGATCCTTGGCGTCATGCGCCGCAACGGCGGATATGTCGATCTCGACGAATTCGATTTATTCGTTTCCCGTATCCGAACAGCTGACGAGGTGCGCTCGGCAAGCGACCAAGTTTCGGCGTTTCGACAGATTACAGAGGGCGAGAAACGGCGTTTGCGCCGGGAGGTGGAACGTCGCATTCCAGCCGGAGGCGGCCGCGATGCGAGCAAGCCTTATAACAACTGGCGCGATATGGGACGCCACACGTTTTCTCTCTTCGCATTGGGACAAAGCGTCGTCCGCGTGAGGAACGAATTGTTTTTGGCCGAGATGCTGGCGGAAAGCCCCGAAGGCCGAAGCACCCGCGGTGAAAGAGCGTTGCCCGAGCAAAGAGAAGCTCGTTTGGCCCCGCGCGGGCCAGCGGTGCGAGCGCCCACCACTCTCCGTATCCCGGAAAGCGAAACACCGGATGAGCTTATGACGCCGCCAGCGGCGCCCCAGGAAAACTCTGGCACCGAATCGGAGCTTCTGGTCGCAAAGATACTCGCCGCCGCGGGCTGGCGGGTCGTTTATTACACTCAGCGGCGTGGGTACGGGTTTGATCTATGGGCTAAAAAGGGCGACCAAGCTTTCGTCATCGAGGTCAAGAGCTTTCTTGGCGCGGCGACGAGGATCACACTGACCAGCCTCGAATATGAAGCGGCAGGGCATCACCGGGAGAGCTATCTGCTCGTCGTCGTCGAGAACGCGGATGGTGACGCTCCCGCGATCCACGTTATTCAAAATCCCGTCGCATCCATTCGTTTCGTCCAGCGCGCCACGGCGCAATTTACCGCGGCACGATCGCAGTGGCAGCCGGCGGCCGTCTCGTCATTTCCTGAAAACAGTAATGGGCGAACCTAAAGAGGCGTGACGGGTCGGCTTCGCCTCAATTCGTCGCCGGCTTGGCCTTGTCGGCTTTTTCAATCAAGTCGGCGGAAATTTTGGGCCACGATTTAAAAAAATCGAATCCCGTCGCCGCAAGAATTCGATTACGTAAGCTTATCAGCTCGTCGGGATAGCGAGCATATTTGGCGAATAGCTTCTCCACATAATCGGCGCTCTTGAGCCGCTCGATCGCGTGAGGATTGAAGTGCTGCTTACCTCTGAGCATCAGATAATCGATGCCGACCAGCGGGGAAAGCCGCCGCAGTTCCGCATCCGTATAATAGTCGCCCGGCCATTTCTCGGCTTTTTCCGCGTTATGAGCCTTGCACAGCAAGGTCGCGTTATCCGTCGTCAGCGTCCATAAAAACTTTGCAGGCAAGGTGTGGTCGAGGTTACCGCGCAATTCCGCCTTTCCCTTTTCGCGATCGGAGTCCAATTCGAGACCGCACTTGAAACATTTGCTGTCAAATCTCTCGTAGATCGTGCCGATGTCGATGCGCGGGCTGTTGGTGAGTTCGGTGTAGAGCCGCCGTTTTTGGCTCGCTTCCCGATGCTGATCCGCAAGGCGCGTCTGATTTTTGATCGAATTGTAGAGCTGCTTGCAGAGATTGCACTCCCCTTGTCTCCCCGTCTTGCGCGCACTGTGCTTGTCGAACAATTCGAGCGATTTCAGCGTCGAACAGATGATGCAATATTTGTACCCCTTGGCTTCATCGACGTAGTCGTCGTGAAGGATCTCGAACTTGCCGCTTTCGATTACGGTGTTGTTGCGCCGATCGCGAAGGTCATAGTCGTAAACGAGGGTCGTCTCTCCCGCGACATGTCGGAACGTGCAAACGTCGCATTCAATAGCGAAGTCGTCGGTGATGGCGGAATCTTCAACGAAAATGAAATTCGTGCATTTGGGATTGAGACATTGAAAGCCGCGATATAGGACATCACCCTTGCCCTCGACGTGCGCCGGGCGCGAAAAATTCTTCTTATCGACTTCCGTATATGGCGCTCGCCTGGCCATCTCTGATCGGCTCCGAGGAATTTGAAGAGCCAGATTCCGGAACGATACGGAAGCCGATTCCAGGAGGGGCCGAAAATCCGCAAATAATCAGCGCTCTCGAAGATTCCACCTGCCGGTACGCGCGTTTTGACGGCACTGCACGAGGCTTTTGGACCAGCCCGTCTATCCATGACCGCCCTTGCAATAGCGGTCTTTACATTTATAAATGACCATATATAATTGTTACGAACTCATCCGAGGGCAATGCTCGTGTCCGAAGGTCGATTCGTCGCCTATTACCGTGTCTCTAGCCAGGGACAGGGCCGCTCCGGCTTAGGACTGGAAGCCCAGCGCAAGGCCGTGCAGGACTACCTCGATGGCGGGCGCTGGAAATTGATCGCTGAATTCACAGAAATCGAGAGCGGAAGCCGCTCCGATCGCCCAGAGCTTGCCGCAGCCATGCGAGCCGCCAAGCGGCACAAGGCCATGCTCGTTATCGCAAAACTCGATCGCTTAGCCCGCAGCGTCGCCTTTATTTCCGAGATCATGGAGGGCGACGTCGAGTTTGTTGCCGTGGATATGCCTCTGGCTAACAGACTGACAGTCCACATCCTGGCAGCGGTGGCCGAACACGAGCGCGAAATGATCTCGCAACGCACCACGGCTGCCCTCGCCGCGGCGAAGGCGCGCGGCACCATACTCGGCAATCGCACAAACCTAGAGGTAGCTCAGCGCAATTCCCGCGCTATTCGCTCCAAGGCTTCAGCCCAGTTCGTGCAGAACGCGATTCCGATAATTAGGCAAGTTCAGGCAACGGGCCTCACCTCGCTCAGAGAGGTAGCTGGGGCACTGAATGCACGCGGCGTTCGGTCCGCGCGCGGAGGTGTATGGCATCCCACGCAGGTAAAGCGGGTGCTGGAGCGCGCAAACGAAGGAATAGTCAAATGACTCGCAAAAAACGAAAATACACGCGCCTGGCGCCCTCCACGTGGGCCGAGGTGCGTGCCTTATGGGAGACGGGCAACCATGACTTGGCCGAGCTGTCGGACCGATTTGGCGTGAGCCGCCGTTCGATCCAAAGTCACGTGCGCAAGCATGGCAGCGCAAAGGGCTCTAAAGCTGCGGAAATGGCGGCGGTGGTTCAAAAAGAGATATTCAAGGAGGAATTGGGCGATCAGGAGACAATCACCCGTCGCGCAAAGGAAACCCGTGAAGCCGCTTATGCTAACGCGGTAGTTATCGGCGAACTGGTTATGGCGCAGCTCGCGCTGGCTCAAAAAGACCCGGCGCAGGCATTCAAAGCCGCAAGTGCGATGAAAGTGCTTTCGCTCGCGGCGGGTACGGTGGAGCGAACTCAGACAATTAGGCTGCGTGCGCTCGGGTTAGACAAGGAAAATGCTCCGCCTGACGTAATGCCAGAACTCATTATCCGCGATCTCAGCAAGGAAGAGAAAGCAGCACTTGAAGCGCGTAATGAGGACGATGAGGAAAGTGAAATCGGTTTTCCACTTGCCCCGGCCGATACTGATTCAGTTTTGGTCGGCGCAGAGATTCATGAATCCGATGATATAGTCGAGGAAGGCGGCGAGATCGCGGATGAGGAGATCATAGTCGAGGGTGTCGAACCCGAAGAGCCGGCAAAGCCTCACCCCGAATTTTCGGCTGCTCTCGGGGGCAGACTGGTGAAGGAAGCAAAAGCGTAACTTTGCATGGAGATTTCGTGTCGAGGGCTACGATCGCGCAATCAATCGAAGTCCGATAGGATTTTTCGCATTTTTTGAGGAGTGCCCGCTGTGCTCAGCAGCGATATTTCAGCACGCAATCATGCCCCGAGGGCATTAGGATGGATCGTCAGGGAAAGTGCTGGCATTCAAATTTGAACATGGCATTTTTAGCCACGTACTCATCGCCGCTGGCTTCACATTCTGCCAGGGTCTTGAAATGACCAAGCATCTCAACAAAAGTAGGCTTGCCTTCCCTGGCCATATTTCCGGTTGGGGCGTTCGTAGCGAGAAATATCATCAAAGCCCATTCCATATTGGAAGTCCTTGTTATTGATGTGTCTGCGGTCGATGCGACGCCAACGCACATGAGACGGTAGAGATCACCTAACGGTTCTGCGGTGGCAAAGTATAAGTGCCATCCGGCGATCGGCGCGAGATCGGATCGCAAATTCCACACGGCGGCGCGTGCGTGGCGCTGATCATGTCCATTTTATCGCTGTAATCCATGCCGTCATTATCGGGGCGATACTGCTCCGGATGCGCCCTAAGCCAAGCGAGGTGCGCCTGGTACTCCGCCAGTGTCATATCGTGCGGATGCCAGTTCGGACTGGTGGCCGGATTAGAGATCACTTCGGCAAACGCACAGCCACCCAGAAGCGCGCCCAAGAGCGCAATCCCAAAAATCCGGTTCAATGACCCCCTCCCTGTTGAATACCAAACCATTGCGGGGCCGCGGCGCTGTTCTCGCCTAGGCGAGACTCCCAAGCCCCAATGTCGCTGGCTAACGCCTAAGGAACATAATTCACGGGCTATAGCCAGTGGTTTTATAGCCTATCCGATGGCCGCCTTGCGCTATGAACGCTCGCGCGCTGGTGGCTTGGAATCTAAGACGAATAAGAGTCAAACGCCGCCTTTCCCAAGAACGGCTCGCGTTTGATGCCGAAGTGGATCGATCCTACGTCGGGGGGCTTGAACGTGGTGAGGGAAATCCGACCGTCGATTTGCTAGATCGCCTGGCTAGAACACTTGACGTTCCCGTATCGGAATTCTTTAAACAGCCGCGGAGCGGGGCGACGCCCCCAAAACCGCTACGAAGTGGGCGGCGGCCCTTGCGATAGTCGGCACTTTTTACGCTTTACTCCCCGAGCATTCAGCGTCACGAACGGCTAAAGATCGGCATCCAGAACGATCGCAAAACGTGACACAGATTCAAGACGGGTTGCCATTGCTTTCCCAGCCTCCCGCGCGACATTGCGCGGGGACATAGACTCACGGATGCGGCCGATTAGCAATGACCAGCGTGCAAAACTTTGCATTTGTAACAAACAAGTCAGTGTTTGACTGCGCGTAGTTGCTCTAAGAATTCGTTTTAACTTTCTTCTTTGGCGGTGGCGGCGGCGCCGGTGGCGCGACTACGGCTACAGGTACAGGGCAGCGAGCGTCAAATTCGCTTTTTTTGCTAAGCATCCACCCGTATTCGGCCATGCACGACTTGACCGTCGCGTTTTCAATTTGTCCCTGTGCAATACCTGCATTTATACCTGATGAAATAGCGCCTCCCAATCCATAGCCCGTTGGCATGGATGCAGTCCCTGCGATTCCGGCAGCTTGAGCACGATTAATGCAAACCAATTTCGCCTGCTCGATCTGCGTGTTAAATTCAGGGTGATCAGCGCTACGTTGGCAATCGATGTGTCCCCAAAGTATCGGATCTTCTGCTGCTTCCTGCGTTGTTTGACAGCCCATCAAAAGCGCTGTGGCGGTTAACACCGCAAAAATGCGCATTAGTGCCCCCTGTCCGCCCCGGAGTGCTGGACAACCTCAGCTTGCCCGCCGCGCCAGTTTTTATCAAGTGGCGTTTGTCCTGCTTTGCAAACCTAACCAGCCTGTGCGATGCAGAACAAGTCAGTGTTGATTGATTTGCTGATCAAACGACAGTCTCGGCGCTGTCATCGCAGCCGAGTTCGAGATGCGCAAGCAAGTCCTCGATGTTCTCGAAGTCCCCCACAGAAGGCGAACAAGTCAGTTCATCGGGTTCGATGATCAAATCCGCAAGCACGCGCGATACCCACCAGAGCTCCTTGGCCTTCCTGCGCAGCGGATTCGTAATGCTGATAACTGGGCCGCTAATGAGCCGCTTCACCCGCGCCTGATTGCGTAAGCAGTAATTCGACCAAACGTCCGGGGTGTAGAGGGGTTCTAGCTCGCATTGCTTGTCAGCGTGGCGCGGATCAGCCCACTTGCCGCCAGCGTGGCAAAGCGCCCGGTCGATCGCCTCAAGCTGGTTGTCGTTGCCGCAAAGCACACCTTGAATGTGCAAGCGATCGTCCCGCGCAACGTCAACGGCAAACCCAACGTGGGGATCGTACCCGAGCGCCCGCCTCAGCGCACGAGTGATCCGGCGCTTAAAGTGGCTGGTAAAGCCCTTCACGTTGTCGTTGGCTGCGGCAATTTCTTCGGGGCCGAGATTGAGCGTGAAGGCGTAGCCCGCACCAGCGGCCTCTAGGACTCGATAGGCGCTGGTGAGTTTGCCACGGTCGCCTGTGTGCTCATAAGCGTGAATTTTTTTGCGCGTTTTTGTATGCTTTTTTCCCACTATAGAGTCTTCACTGACTCGCTCTTTGCTGCCTACTTTCGCCTCTCGTCTGGAGGTGTTTTTAGGTGGTGTGGCAATCACTACTAAAGGAGCTTCCGAGGCTTTTGGAGGCGACGCGGCGCAAATCCGAGTCATTCCAATAGCTTCGCGATCTTTTTTTTCTGAACGGCGACGGCGCTTGGTGACTTTTTTCGACCAAGCTGAAAGTGCAGTTAGGGGACTTTCTTCGACCAAGCCGGCAGCCCCCAGGTTGGGGACTTTTTTCGACCAATTTTCTGGCGCGGCAGACGGCGCTGCATCCTGTAGGTCGGTGACTTTTTTCGACCAATTTATTTGGAGGTCAGAGCTTGCTGCATCCTGCAAGATTGTGGGGGCGCTATAATTATTCATTGACCGGGCTTCTCTGGTTTGGTCGCCGTGGGGCAGGTCACTATTGACGGCGCGCTCTGTTCGAAAGCAGAGCGCGCCTTTTCATTTTCAGTGGGCTAACTCGATTTGCCGTTCGTCATACTGCCGTCGCGCTCTCGGACTCGTCGCCGCCGATTTCGAGATCGGCGAGCAACTGCTCCACGGTCGCGATATCGGTGGCAGTCACGGGCTGCTCGATCGTTTCCACTTTCGACATGCTGGTATCCGCGCACGCCCCAGTTGGCTTTTCGGCTAGATCGGCGGCCAATGCTGTCCACGCGGCAGCGGCCTTGCGGGCGGCCGCGATATCATCTTGGCTGGCGGGGATCGGGCCAGCATAGAACGCCAACCGGACCGCTTGATCTACGCGCGACAGGAAAGCCGCGCGATCGTCAATTGCTGGTCGGTGTGCAGGTGCTGGGAGCTTCCGGACCTTGCCATCCTTGCCAACGCGCTTACCAACTGTGTCACCTGAGACAGTTGCCTTCTTTCGGGCACGACTGACGGTCGCGTGACCTACACCCAGTTCATCGGCGATGGCGCGGTCCGATTTTTCAGGGTTGGCGGCGACCGCCTTAGCGGCCCGCGTACCGGCAGGCATGTATGGCGCGCCGCAGCCACAGGCGGCGTCGGCGGTCGCCCCGCAAGCAGAGCATTCAAGACGAGTGGCGGTAGGCTGGCACATTGATGTCACGATGCGTCTCCGATCTGGCTGTCACCGTATTCCCTAATTTATAGCGGCCATGCAGCGGATCGACCTGAAAACACTGAGGAATTATTTCGCGGTCTCGGCATTCGGATCGCTCAATTATCGGCTATAACTATTAGAATCTGGCCTGCTCATTGGGCCGGAATGCCGCCATCCTTCATCTGCGTGCGAATTTCGCTGGCGAACCGGCAGGGTAGATGTCGGGCTTTGTTAATTCGACGCTGGCCGTCCCCAACGCGCAGGCGATTAGGCGCTAATCTGCGCCGCTCCGAAGCCGCTATAACTACATTTATGACGAGCAGCGCTTTATTCGCTCCAGGGCCGCGCGGACCCTCATTCGCGGATGCGGCACGCTATGCCGGATGTCACACCCTCGCTACGTTCCATGCGTGGGTGCGGCGCGGGATGATGCCCAGACCGATGCGAGATACCTGTCGATATGACCGGGGCGGCAGCTCGGTGAGAGTTTCAGAACGTCAGCGAGAGAAGGCTCGTCGCGCGTCGGGCTCACGACCGTCATGACACGCCGACCGTCCCTATCGGATTTTCGCATTTCACCTCGTCTTTTATCGCGGGCTGAGGCGGCGTTCTATTGTGGGCTTTCGTGTCAGGGGTTCTCGGCGTGGGTAAAAAATGATCGACTACCTGGACCAATCGCCGGTACTGCGCGATGGGACCTGAGGGCGATTGATGCTTCGTTAGACTCATTAAGCGCCATTGCAGACCGGGACATGGCTACTGTTGACCTGTCGGTTTTGGATCAATGGAAGGCTAAACATGCGCGTTCAACTTAAGGGTATTCATCGCGTGGAGATGAGACTCGCGACCGGTGAGACCCGCGCCTATTATTACGCTTGGCGCGGAGGCCCCAGGATCAACGCGCAGCCGGGCACACCTAATTTCATTCGTTGTTATAATGATGCCCACGCATCATTGCGCCGACCGAAGGCGGGCACAATGATGACCCTGATCGCCGAGTTTAAGGCGTCGGCGGAATTCAGAACCCTCGCTCCGTCCAGCCTTCGAGCTTATTCGAAATACATAAATCTGATCGCAGACATGTTTGGTAACATGCCGCTCGCCGCTCTAGATGACCGCCGGGTGCGTGGTGAGTTTAAGGCATGGCGCGATGGTTTCGCCAATACCCCGCGCAAGGCGGATTACGCTTGGACTACGCTGGCGCGCATTCTGTCGTTCAGCAAGGATCGCGGACTTATCAGCACCAATCCTTGCGAAGGTGGCGGTCGCCTCTACACAGCCAGCCGAACCGACAAGATTTGGCGGGACGATCATATCGTCGCTTTTTTGAACTCGGCAGGACGGGAGATGGCGCTTGCATTGATGCTTGCGCTATGGACCGGCCAGCGGCAAGGCGATCTTTTGCGGCTGCCTTGGTCCGCATTTGACGGCAGCCACATTAGGTTTCAGCAGTCGAAGACGAAACGGCGAGTGATCATCCCCGCGGGAGAGCCGTTGCGAGTCCTGCTTAGCCGCACCGAGCGTCGGAGCCCAATAGTCCTGACGAACACGCGCGGGAAGCCATGGACATCGGACGGTTTTCGAACTTCGTGGGGCAAGGCTTGTACTGCCGCCGGCATCAAAGGGCTCACGTTCCATGATTTGCGCGGCTCGGCAGTTGTGAGGCTTGCGCTTGCCGACGCGACCGTGCCGCAGATCGCAACCTTCACTGGCCATGGTCTACATGACGTCGAAGCGATCCTCGACGCGCACTATCTCGGTCGCGACGCGAAGCTCGCCGAGATTGCGATCATGAAGCTCGAAGCACGAACAAAACTGTAAAACGGGCTGTAAAATGTGCGCTGTTTGTTCGGGGCAGGACTGGCCTAAGTAATTGAAGCCATTGGTGGGCGCACAAGGACTCGAACCTTGGACCCGCTGATTAAGAGTCAGCTGCTCCACCAATTGAGCTCACTCGTAATAGCCGCTCGCGCGGATCAGGCA
>Ga0193751_1000812_pt1 | contig 21852 bp, 18 predicted proteins | sample L1c2metaG_FD_143050 | JGI IMG/M metagenome (GOLD analysis project Ga0193751, IMG submission 143050) | Soil microbial communities from a riparian zone of the East river system, Colorado, United States - L1c2 | ecosystem: Environmental > Terrestrial > Soil > Riparian zone | place: USA: East River... | reverse complement strand
CTGCTAGACTGTCGCCTCCGATCTCCGATCCCATGCCCGTGATCACCGTGACTCCTATCCCAGCATCGACCAAGGCCGAGATTCCCGAAAAAACTCTGTTAACAGGCCTCGCGCTCGCCAGCTTCGCTGCCCTGCTGCTGGAGTTGGCGCTCACCCGCCTATTCTCCGTGGTGCTCTTCTATCATTTTGCCTTCCTCGCGATTTCGATTGCTCTGCTCGGCTTGGGCGCCGGCGGCGTGTGCGCATACCTGCTGAAGACCAAGCTCGCGGGCACCGACACGCGCTCGCTGGCTGCGCGGCTGTGCATGACGAATTCTGTGGTCGTGCTGGCGGTATTGGAGATCGTGCTGCACGTTCCGGTCGCGCTGCAGGTTTCCTGGGGAAACTTCGGACGTCTTACCGTGCTCTACCTGGCTTCTGCCGTTCCTTTTTTCCTCACCGGACTTCTATTCGCAATCGTATTCGCCCGCGAGACTGGACGCATCCCCCGCCTTTACGGCGCCGACCTCTGCGGCGGAGCGCTGGCTTGCCTGGCGGTCGTTCCGCTGCTTAATTGGGTCGGAGGACCAAACGTTATTCTTGTTGCCGGGGCAACGATGGCCGCCGCCGGGACGATCTGGACTCAACGTCGCTTGCCGCGCAGAACCGCGGCATTGCTGATGCTCGCACTGCTGGCCTTGATCGGCGCCAATCACTCCGGTCACCTGATCGACGTGGTTTACGCGAAAGGAATGTTCCGCGATCCGGCGCAGGTGGAGTTTGCGCGCTGGAATGCGCTCTCGCGCGTGGAAGTTGACCGCAAAGGCCAGGCCAAAGTGGTGGTCATTGACGCGGACGCCAACACCTACATTATGAATGCGGACGTGTCGCGCTGGCACGACACGGATTGGGAAGGCGACCTCATGTCAGCCCCGCCGGCTCTGGCCAATGTTTTGCGGCCGCACGGAGAGTTCGCCATCATCGGGCCTGGTGGCGGGGTTGACGTTTTGCGCGCGGTTGCAAACGGCAGTCCGAGCGTAACTGGAATCGAGATCAACGCCATCATCGCGAACACAATCATGCGCGAGAAGTATGCCGATTACTCGCAGCATCTTTACCAAAGGCCCGACGTTGATATTGAGGTAACTGACGGCCGGTCATTTCTGCGCTCCACGAAGAAGCAATTCGATGTGGTTCAGATGACGCTGGTGGACACGTGGGCATCGACCGCGGCCGGGGCGTTCGCGCTCAGTGAAAATAATTTGTATACCGTCGAAGCCTTCCGCGAATATTTCAATCACCTCAAGCCGGACGGAATGATCGCCATCACACGCTGGGAATTTCGCCATCCGCGCGAAGCCTTGCGCGTGGTCGCGGTAGCGATGGAAGCGCTTCATCGGCTTGGAGTATCAGACCCTACCGGTAATTTTATTGTCGCTTCGCAAGGATCGCTCAACGAGGGCGGAATTCCGGTTGTGGTGCTGGCCAAGAAGACTCCATTCACGGCTGCGGAAGAGGATGCCGTTACCACGCATCTCGACAACTACCCGGACCTTGAGCCGCTGTATCTGCCATCGGATCACGGGCAGAATCCTTTTGCTGACCTGATCGCCAGCAACGATCCTTACGCCTTCGCGCGCAATTATGCCTACAACACCGCGCCTGTGACTGACAATGCGCCCTTCTTCTTTTTCACCCTCAAGCCCGGCCAGATCCTCGGCGAAAAGGGTTTGCGCGGCGGCATCGACTGGAAAGTGAACCTGGGAGTCTTGGTGTTATTTCTCGTTCTGCTGATTTCGGTGATCGCAGTACTGGCGTTTCTGGTTCTTCCTCTCGCCTTAAGAAGCCACAAGAGCCGCCACTCGCCCTTTCCCTTGCTTTATTTCGTGGCCGTCGGTCTCGGCTACATCCTAGTGGAGATCGCCTTCATCCAGCGCTTTGTCCTATTTCTTGGCCATCCCACCTACGCTCTCACTGTCGTGATTTTTCTTCTGATGCTTTCCAGTGGCGCTGGGAGCTTGTTCTCAAGGCACTGGTTGCCACGCACTAACTTGGGCTGGGTACCCCTGGTGCTGGTCATCGCAGCGCTTCTTGGCGACGTATTCTTCTTGCCCGGCCGGTTGGCGGCGCTGGTTGGGATGAAGTTTGGATATCGCCTGCTGGTGAGCGGCGCTCTTCTCATCCCGTTAGGATTCGTCATGGGGATGCCGTTCCCAACAGGACTGCGCGCGCTTGCTGCTCTCTCGTCCCCGAAATTTCCTGCCGGGCAAAGCGCTTCCGATAATGCCGCTTCAGATAATGCAATTGAATGGGCCTGGGCGATAAACGCGGCGGCGAGCGTGCTCGGATCGGTATTGGCCATGGTCATCGCCATACAGTTCGGATTGACCATTACCTTAGCCTGCGGAGCGGCGGCATACCTGCTCGCCCTGCTGCTAATGCCGGCACTTCACGCGAAACCGGCCTAGACCTCGGTCAAGTTTTTGTTATTATTCGAGCGAGGAGCCGATTGCGATCCCGAGCTGTTCGCGCATTCGGCGTAATCCCATCCCAGACTGGCATTATGAGGATTTCATTTGCCTAGCCAGAAGCAGCTCAAGTGGTCGCAACTTCGTGTTGGGATCACGGTGATCGTTGCCACTCTGACGCTGGCCTTCCTGCTGTTCCTGATGTCGAACACCGCCGGCCTGTTCACTTCTCGCATCACGCTGAAATCTTATTACGATAACGCGCAAGGCTTACGTAAAGGCGCTCCTGTGCGTTTGAGCGGAGTCGATATCGGCAACGTGACCAACATCAGCATCGTGCCCTACAAAGACAAGGCTCAGACACCGGTTGAAGTCCTCATGAAGGTCAGCACGAAATATAGTTATGCTATCCGCCGCGATTCGGTCACCTCACTGGAAACCGCTGGCGTTTTAGGAGAAACCTACCTCGATATCGACAGTCTTCAGGCCCTTGGCCCTCCGGCGAAGGATGGAGACACTTTGCCCACGCAGGTGCATCCGGATTTCAATGAAGTCGTGCGCGCCAGCCAGAGCACGCTGCAAAATATGGACGCCCTCTTGAAGCGGGCCGATCGTATCCTGGCCTTCGCAGAAAGCGGCAAGGGATCGTTAGGCAAACTGATCTACGATCCTACCCTGTACAACCGCCTTTCCTCGACGATTGCGGAATTTCAGGAGATCGTGCAGCAGGTCGGCAGCGGCGAGGGCAGCTTAGGCAGGCTGATCAGCCGCAACGATGCCTACGAGAAATTCATCGCCACCCTCGACAAGATGAATGGCGTGATCGACGACCTTCAGCAGGGTAAAGGCACGGCCGGAAAGTTCCTGAAAGATCCGACGCTTTACAACAACGCGAACGATACCATCGCCAACATGAGGAAGCTGACCGAGGACATTAATGCCGGTAAGGGCACGCTCGGAAAGCTTACAAAGGATGAGGTACTGGCGAAGAAGCTCGACAACACCATCAGCAAACTCTCGGAGTTGACCACCGAACTCGAAGCCGGCCAGGGCACAGCGGGCAAACTCTTCAAGGATGATACTCTCTACAACAATGCCAATCAGATGCTGACCGAGACCCAAGGCTTAGTGAAGGCCATCCGGGAAAATCCCAAAAAGTACTTGAGCATTAAGCTTCACGTCTTTTGAGGATTAGGTGGCTGAGTCTCAATGTTCTCCAATCCCGAACACTGAGCCCAATAACAGAATTATCAGCACGCCCAACGATATCCATCCATACTTCCAGTCTTTTTCCCAAAAGAACAAGAAGCAAGCGACGATCACGCGAACGACGGGAGTCGCCAGCATGAGCAGGACTCCCACGCGCTCAATTTCCAGAGGAATGTGTCCGCTGACAAACAAGCCGTCGATCAGCCCAGCCAGCATGACAAAGAAGCAACTGAAAGCGCCGATATGCAGCACCAGGGCTACCGCGCGGTCGAAAGCCGGCTCCCGTACCTGGCTCATACCCACCCCCGCAGCAGATGAAGGATCAAGTGTCCGGCAAGGTAGAACATGACGGCGACCAGCAAATACACCACGACTTTCGTGTTGATGCGCGGAGCCATCCGCGCACCCAGTAGTGATCCGACGAAAACGCCTACGGCCAAAGGCGCAGCGTATTGCACAAGAATGTCGCCGCGCCGGTAGTAGACAATCGCGCTAGCCGCGGCGGTCACGCCAATCATGAAGTTCGACGTGGCGGTCGCCACCATCAATGGCACCTTCATGAAAATGTACATGACCGGAACTTTAATCGGACCGCCGCCGATCCCAAGCAATCCCGAAAGCGCACCAGCAACGAGTGATGCAGCTAATCCCAGCGGATAGCGCTTGGGCTCGTAAGGTGGGATCGATATCTCGTGGGAGCCAGGCGAAGATTCATCGCCGACCGGCTCCCCTTTGCTTCCCTTCGTTAAGATTGTGATTGCGCTATACAGCAGAAAGCCCGCGAACAATTCTTCGAGAGCGTTGCGGTTGAAATAACCGACCAGATACGCCATGACTGCCGCGCCCAACGCCGTTGCGAGCTCGAGAGTCATTCCTAAGCGAATGTCAGTGGTATGCCGCTGCAAGTGGACGGATGAACTCGCCGCCGAAGTAGTAATCACCGCGACCAGGCTGGTCCCGATCGCCTGGCGGATGGGAACACCGAAGTGGAGTGCCAGGATGGGCGTTAGTAATACGCCCCCTCCAATTCCCGTTATCGCGCCTAGCAAGCCGGCGAAAAATCCAAGGACCAACAACAGAGCGGTCACCACGGGAGGAACCACCTCCTGATGGCGATCTGTTCCATAGGGATACTAACGCTGCCTGCTGGGATTTTTCGGAAGAGAATTTTGGCGGGAGAAGCCAGCCGCCACAAGCTACGACACCGCCCGCGGCCGCGCAGCGGCGTCGGCATGTTCGTGCGCGTGATAGCTCGACCGCACCAACGGTCCTGACTCGACGTGGCGGAAACCGAAGCGCAGAGCCTGTTCCCGCAGATACGTGAATTCTGCTGGCTCGTAGAAGCGGGCGATCGGCAAGTGATCCTTCGACGGGCGCAGATACTGTCCCACGGTGAGAATGTCCACGCCGCGCATCCCGAGATCGCGAAACACTTCGATCAGTTCTTCCGATGATTCACCCAGGCCAACCATCACGCCGCTCTTTGTAACCATGCCGGGAGAAAATTTCTTGGCATTCTCGAGCAAGGTCAACGTGCGCTCGTAGCGTGCGCCGGAGCGGACGACGCGATACAACCGGGGCACGGTCTCAGTATTGTGATTGAGCACGTCCGGCTTGGCCTCCAGCACGATTCGCAAGGATTCTTCCAGACCCTGAAAATCGGGAATCAGAACCTCGACTCGGCAATCTGGCGTAAGCTCACGAATCTCACGGATAGTCTCGGCGAAAATTCTGGCGCTGCCAATGTTGTCGTCGTCGCGGTTCACGCTCGTCACCACTGCATGTTTCAGTCCCAGCGTAGCCACCGCCTCAGCTACGCGGCGAGGTTCGTCCTTGTCGATTGGCTGCGGACGTCCCTTGGGCACGGCGCAAAAGCCGCAGCGCCGCGTGCAAATATTTCCCAGCAACATAAACGTTGCGGTCTTGTGATTCCAGCATTCGCCGATGTTTGGGCACTGCGCCGACTCGCAGACCGTATGCAGCCCCAAACCTCGAGCAAGTTTCTTCAGATTGTGGAAGTTTTCGCCTACCGGAGCTTTTGCCCGCAACCACTGTGGCTTAGGCATTCGCGGGGGCGCGCCAAGCTCGATCTGGATCAGTTGGGAAGAACCTGCCATCCGGTTCGATTCTATCAGTTCGTGCTTCAGTCGCCTCAGGATGCGTCCAAAGTCGGGACGCACGGCGAGCGCCCGCGTTCTTTTAAAAAGGAAGGTCGGCGCGGAGCTGCAATTGCTGGAAACGAGGGTCGGAGGGTAAAGGATCAAGTCGAGGATCCACAAACACAAAAGGCAACACGGAACGCGCTTGATTGCGGGCGGATCGAGTCCGATCGCGACCGGTCGCATTGCAGCGCTCGTATACGCATCGTCTTCGACGCTGTAAACGGCATCGAACAGATTATGGAAGTTGTTACTTACGCGAATTATCGCCCGCAGCCGTTGCGGCGGATAGGGTCCGCAGAAAATCGCCAAAAGGAACATGGCCGGGAAAAGATCGCTTTATTCGGGTAACCCGACTTATTCGGGTAACCCGACCCGGCGCACTAGTTGTTGAAAACGCGCGTCGTGGCGAAGGGGCTCGAACCTTCGACCCGGGACTTTGAGATATGTAAGTTCCGGGTCGCGCTCCTCATAAGCCTTTTCCAGCCATGCGAAAGCCTCGTTCAAATCACCCAAGGCGCCGTACAGAATCGCGATTGAACCGGACGGTACAAGGCCCCGCCCGTTCAGTTCTTTCAGTTTCGCGAGTATCCGGCGCGCCTCCTCTCGGTTGCCTGACGCAGCATAGGCGAAGCCAAGGTCCAACATAATGTCGTGATCGTCGGTTCCGGAGAGTTGGAGCGCCTGTTGAAACTCCTGAATCGCCTCTTTGTGCTTTCCCTTATTCAAGTATGCCCACCCGAGGGTCTGGTGGGCTGGCGCGAAATGGGGATTCATTTCCAAAGTTTCCTGCAATTGCTTCAGAGCCTCGTCGATCCGGCCCGCTACCAGCAACCTGCCCGCCAAGGCATTATTGACTGGCAAGGACAGCGGATCGAGGTCCCGGGCACGCTTGGCCTCGGCAATTCCCTCGTCAAATCGCCCCACGTACATCAGATAACCGCCATACCAGTGGTGAGCCCGGGCATCTCCTGGGTTGAGTTCGAGGGCGCGCTTGTATTCCCGCTCGGACGTCGCCCAATCCCACTCATGAGTCTCGGCGATGAACGCCAGAGATGCGTGAGGTTCGCCAAGTGTGTCGTCCAGTTCGATGGCTTTCAGCGCCGCTGTCTTCGCTTGCGACAGAGCGTCTTTCGAAGGAACACCACCGCGAAACCCAAGCAGCGCGTACGCGTCAGCCAAACCGCAATAAGCCAAGGCGTAGCTTGGGTCTCTGGCAATCGCCTGTTGAAAGTACCCGACACTTCTGTTCAGCGAGTCTTCGGTTCGTTGGTTGAAGTAGTAGCGACCCTTCAAGTAGCTCTCCTGAACTTGGGGATCGACCGGACGCGCGCCTGCCAGACCCACTTGCTCCTGGGCTGTGAGCCTGATCTTGATTTGCTGGGCGATGCTCCGCGCTACCTCTTCCTGTAGGCTAAGAATGCTTCGATATTCTCGCTGGTATTCCCCTGCCCACATATGCTCGTCCGTCGCGCCGCGAATCAACTGGGCATGGACGCGAATCTGAGTGTCCTCTCGTATTACCGATCCTTCGACAATAGCGTCCACCCCGAGCGCTTTAGCAATTTGTGGCGTCGAGAGCTGCGTCTTCTTGAAGTGCATTGCCGAAGTGCGGGAGATGACCCGGAGGCCATGAATTCTAGAGAGCCGTCCAATCAGCTCTTCGGTCATGCCATCGGCCAGATACTCCTGCGACGGGTCTCCGCTTAGGTTGTCCAACGGAAGCACCGCCAACGAACGAATCACCGGAACCGCAGGGGTTGCCGGGCGATGTCTCCATTCCCGCCAACCCCAGCCGACAATGGCGACTGCGAACAGTGCCACTCCGGCTTTGAGCCACAAGCTCCGGGCATAGGAGCCTGCTGGCGGCTGCGCACCCGCCGGGATCGCGATAGTGGCGTCACTTTCGCCCTTAGACTCGGCGCCGTTCACCGGCGCAATAAACCGGTAGCCTCGACGTGCCAGCGTCTCAATGTAATGTGGATGATCGGCGGAGTCGTTCAACGCCGCCCGCAGTCGTTTGACTGCCGCGTTCAGGCTGTGTTCGAAATCGACAAAAGTATCGGCCGGCCAAAGCTCTTTCTCCATCTCCTCGCGCGTGACCAGCTCGCCCGGCCGATCGAGCAGCATTTGCAGGATAGCGACCGGCTGTCCCTCCAGGCGGACGCGCATTCCTTCCTTGCGCAATTCCCTGGCACGCGAATCGAACTCATAGACGCCAAAGCTCACGATTTTTGGCCGGACTGCATTCGCCACTGCTTAAGAACTCCTTGTCAGGCGAAGTATATCCCCTTTGTGAAGGCTTGGCGGCATGTCACCATCGCCCCGAAACCCCTGCCAGTCAACAAGTTTCGCTGTCACCTACATTTCACCTTCGTGGTGTTGACCAAGGCGCGAGTTTCGCCAATGCTCGCTTGCGAAAACTTGTTGTGGAGGAACTATGACGAACCTGTTCCCATTCAATCTCCGATCCACTCTCCGCCGTTCCGCTTTGCTGATTGCTCTCCTTCTTCCGCTTTCGGCGGTGGCCGATACTTGGCAACTGCAGGTCGGAGCGCAGAACGGCGACAGAGCACACCAAGCGCTTGCCTTCTTGCCCAACGAGATCTGGATTCATTCCGGCGACAGCATCACCTGGGCATTCCCGGTCAACGAGGTCCACACCGTCACTTTTTTGAAACCGGGCCAGGTGCGCCCTTCCCGTCTCGCGGGATGCCCAGGCGCGGCGCCGCCAGACGGTAGAACGCCCGATTTCTCCGTCTATGACGGCACCACCGCGTGTGTGAACAGCGGGATTCTGACAAGAGACGATGCGACTACCTATACGGTAGTGTTCCCCGTGGCCGGCAATTTCAAGCTGGTTTGCCTGGCTCACCCCAATATGACGGGCACCATCCATGTGCTGACGTTGGCAACGCCCTTGCCCCACGATCAGGACTTCTATGACGAACAAGCGGAACGGCAAAGCGCCCAACTGCTTTCCCACGAGATGGCATCCCAGCACAACCACCATGGATCGAACGCTGTCACCGCCGGAGTGGGGCACATCATCGGCAATACCGGGGGAACTCAAACCGCCTCAGTCATGCGCTTCATGGATGCTACGAAAGTCATCCATGTCGGCGAGACAGTGGAGTGGACCACTGCGGAAGCAGTGACCAGCCACACCATCACCTTTGGCCCCGAGCCCGACCCACTGAACCAGATTCCGCCCTCTGCCAACGTCACTACGGATGCTGACGGCGCCCGCCACGCGTTCCTCAGCTCCCCCTCTGACGTTGTACACTCCGGATTTATTACCGAGTCGCCGCAAGATCGTATTGGCCTGGCACAGGCCCCGTTGAGCGCGACCCGCTTCCGCGCAACCTTCACCCAGCCTGGCGTTTACCAGTACAAGTGCGTGCTGCACGATGAATTGGGAATGGTCGGAGAAATCATCGTCTTGCCTTAGCCCGAAGAACGATGAGACGTGGCAACCGCCATCTGAGTATGCGGTGAGTGCGGCACCCAGATTAGCCCGGCTCGCTAACGGGCCTTGAAAGTGTGCCTGTGGCTGCACCGCGCTTTCGCGACCCTACTGGTGAACGTGGGCCTTGTAGGGTCAGCCGTAGGTTCCTGGGTGGCATTGTAGCCAGAGAAGGGCTGTGTTCAGTCCTTCATCCAACCTCAACCAAGCCGTAGGTATGCTGCCAGCGCGCTCGCATGTGGACTAAAGCGCGGCTGATTTCCTCGGTGGAGATCTCGGCGTTCGGACCGGCGATTACGGCGGCTGCTTCGCGCTTGGCGGCCTCGAGCAACTGCACGTCACGGATGAGATTAGCTACCCGGAAACTCGGCAGCCCCGCCTGGCGGGTGCCGAAGAATTCGCCGGGACCGCGCAGTTCCAGGTCGAGTTCCGCGATCTTAAAACCGTCGTTGGTTTTCACCATGGCATCGAGCCTTCGCTGCGCGTCTTCACTCACTTTTCCACCGGTCATTAGGATGCAATAAGACTTGGCGCCGCCGCGGCCGATGCGCCCGCGCAACTGATGAAGCTGCGCCAGGCCAAAGCGCTCCGCATGCTCGATCACCATCACGGTGGCGTTGGGCACATCCACGCCGACTTCGATGACCGTGGTCGCCACCAAGATCTGCAACTCGCCGCGCTGAAACATGCGCATGACCTGCTCTTTCAGTTCACCGTCCAGGCGACCGTGAAGAAGCCCCACTTTCAAGTCGGCAAATATCTTGCCGCTAAGCTCGCGGTACATTTTGATGGCCGCCTTCAGTTCGCTCTCTTCATTTTCGGCGATCACGGGATAGACCACGTAGGCCTGGTGTCCGGCAGCAATCTGTTTGCGAACAAACTCCCACACTTTCGGCGACTGGTCGTCCCCCACGCAGTGGGTAGCAATCGGCGTGCGCCCCGGCGGCAATTCATCGAGCACGCTGAGATCAAGATCCCCATACAGCGTAAGAGCCAGCGTCCGCGGAATCGGCGTCGCCGTCATAACAAGAACGTCCGGCTCGGCAGGCGTGGAGCTTGTGGGGGAACTAGCGGCGGTGTGGGGAGGATCGGTTGTGTGGGGACGGGCGCCTTCGCCCGGCCGGCCAAGCGCAGCGCGGCCCTCCTCGCCCTCTCCCGACTTCCTCATCAACTTCAGCCGCTGCAACACTCCAAAGCGATGTTGCTCATCGACAATGACAAGCCCCAGCTTCGCGAACTCCACTTTCTCTTCCAGCAGCGCATGCGTACCTATCACCAACTGCGCATTGCCCTGGGAGATATGGCGCCTCACTTCGCGCTTGCGGTCGGCCTCCAGCGAGCCGGTCAGCAGGATGATTCTGTACCCGGCATTCTCCAATATCCGCCTCGCGGAAAAATAATGTTGCTGGGCAAGTATTTCGGTGGGAGCCATCAGCGCCACCTGGCAGCCGTTCTCAATCGCAATGATAGCCGCCTCGAAGCCCACAATGGTCTTGCCCGATCCGACATCCCCCTGCAGCAGACGCCGCATGGGATAAGGCTTCTCCATATCTGCCGCAATTTCCTTCAGCACTTTTTTCTGCGCCGGAGTGGGATGAAACGGCAGAATCTTCTTGATCGCCGCCCGCACCCGATCGTCCAGCCGGAATGCGATCCCGGTCTGCATCTTCTGTTGACGGCGCTTCAACTCCAGGCCAAGTTCCACGAAAAAAAGTTCGTCGAAGATCATGCGAATATGGGCGGGGGTGCGGGACGACTGCAAATTTTCAAAACTTTCGCCGGGCTCTGGCCAGTGGACATTCCAGAGCGCGGCCCTTGGTGAGATCAGTCCCAGATGATTGCGCACCGCAGCCGGAATCGGATCCGGCAGATCAGGCGTCAAATTATCGAGCGCAGTGCGAATCGCGCGCCGAAACCAGCGCGGAGTCAGCCGTCCGGTCGCTTCATAGATCGGAACGATGCGGCCGATCTCCAGTGACTCCGCAACTTTCTTCTCGTTCCCGTTCTCGCCATCGCTGGAATCTCCCAGAATCTCGAACTGCGGCTGCACGATTTGCAGCTCGTGGCTGCGTTGATCTTCTTCGATTTTGCCGTACAGGGCGATCATCTGACCCGGCTTGAACTTGTCCTGCAAGTACGTTGCATTGAAAAAGAGACAGCGCAGCCGTGTCCGCCCTTGTCCAACGGTGAGCTGAAAAATTGGCATGCTCCGCGTGCGGAAAAGGCCCGAGTTTCGCACTTCACCGACCACCGTCGCCATTTCGCCCGCGCGCAATTCGGAAATACCTCGCGGATTCAGGCGGTCTTCATAACGAAAAGGCAGATAATGGAGCAGTTCGCCGACGGAATGAATGCCCTTGGCAGCGAGGACTTCGGCGATTCGCGGACCTACGCCCTTCACGTATTGAACCGGTGTGGAAAGTTCCAGCATGCTATTTCCCTGGGCGCAAAAGAATGTTAGCAGGAGCGCGCGGGTAGCTGCGCGAAACCCGCAGGAGCCCTGCGGTGTCTAAACCAACGGTGCTCACCAATTTTCTCCAGGCATTGCTGGCGATCCTTCTGGGCAATGTGGTGTATTTCGCCCTTATCCCTTCGTTGCCGCCGGTGGCGCGGCATCACCCCCTGAAACTGGATTTAGGCATGGTTCTCGACTTCTGGTTCTGTCTGGTGGCTTACGGATTGATCCGAACCGCAAGAAAGTGGCGTTAATCCGGCCTGGGCCAATACATCCGACCCTGGTTACTTTCGGAACCTTGGTAACCGCTAACCTCGTTCGTACAATTCGTTCCATCATGCCGAAACTCGCGGTCTTGTTTGACGCGGGCCAGGCCGTCCTCTCCACCTTCGATTTGGACGAGGTGCTGCAGCGGATCCTGGCGATTGCGCGCGATTATTTTCATCTGCCGAACGTTGCCATCCTGTTGCTTGACAAGGAGGCCGGGCAGTTGTGCGTCCGCTCGCAGATCGGTTGGGATCCAGGCAAGGATGCGATTCGTTTGGGACGCCACGAGGGGATTACGGGCGCTGCGGTTTTAAAGAAGCAGCCGGTCTATGCCCCCGACGTTAGCCAGGACACGCGCTACGTCTGCGCCGCGCAATCCACCCGCTCCGAGCTTGCCATTCCGCTGATGGTGCGCGATGAAGTAGTGGGCGTACTCGATTGTCAAAGCGACCGCCTCGATAACTTCGACCGTGAAACCATTGAGCTGTTGACTCTGTTTTCTACCCAAGCCTCAATCGCAATTCAGAATGCGCGTTTGTACTCTCTGGAACGGCAACGGGCGCGGCAGTTAGAGGCAATCAATGCCATCGCCCAGCAAAGTACCGCAGTGATGGAACTCGAAGATCTTCTGGTTCGCGTCTGTGCAGTCATTCAGAAAGCCTTTCAGGTTTCGCACGTGTCGCTGCTGCTTCGGGAAGAAGGCGATCTTGTGATGCGGGCGCATCAGGGAACTTTGACGCCCTGCGCCCCGGCGGGCGGGCGGTTTCCGGTCACCCAGGAGCCATGGTCGCGCGTGATCTCAAGCAGCGGCACCGTCATCGAGAAAGATTTAAGCGCTGCGCCTGAGTACCTCCGGCTTTTCAAAGAGACTGCCTCGCGAATGAGCATCCCGCTGATCTCATTTGGGCAGACCCTCGGCGTGCTCTCCCTGCACAGTTCGCAGCCCAACGCATTCCGCGAAAGCGAGCTGCAATCGCTCGAATCGGTCGCCGACATTTGCGCCAATTCCATTCAGAACGCGCACTACGTCGAGCGCGTTAAACAGCTGGCATACCTGGACGGACTGACCGGCATTTTCAATCGTCGCTTTTTCGAGCTGCGCATCATGGAAGAACTCGAGCGCGCCCGTCGCTATGGAACCGGCTTGGCCGTGGTCATGGCGGACATAGATCAGTTCAAGCGCTTGAACGACGAGTTCGGGCACCTGCTGGGAGACGAGGTTCTGAGACAAGTGTCTTCGCTGTTCCACCAGCAATTGCGCAAGATTGATGTGGTGTGCCGCTATGGCGGCGAAGAATTTGCGATCCTGCTGACCCAGATTACGACGCCACAGGCCGTCGCCATCGCCGAAAAGTTGCGCCGCCTGGTAGAGAGCTTCCAGTTCCCCGGAGTCCCGCGCACCATCACCATCAGCGCCGGCGTCGCCGCCTTTCCTACTCATGGCAAGACCCGGGATGAAATGGTTCGAGCGGCGGACAGCGGACTCTATGCTGCGAAGCAGGCAGGACGGAATCGCATCTGCCTGGCCCACAATATCGCCCTCAGCACTTCAAGCAGCCTATAAGGACAAGGATTCCGCACCGCTAAATGTCGAAACCGTGGTCCAGCAGTTCCCGGTGCAACTGATTCAACTGCATCTTTAGTTTTTCTTGATCTCTCTTGAGTTGGCGCTGTTGAAGGCGGGATGGGCTCCTGAGCCTCTCGGCTTGACGGCGCAACTTAGTTTGCTGCCCGCAAAGTTCCTGGCGAAGCTCCGTCGCCAATGTCCCGGCGTCCTCACTGGCTAGCTCTATCTGAGGCGCTAATTCCGCGACTTCCTGCTGCACTTCGCTCAGTTCGACAGCGGATTCCGCGTCGATCCATGGCTCCTGCAGGCTTTCCTCCTCCTCCAGCAGTTCTCCGGATTCCTTGCGTTCGGGCAATGACAGATTCAAGTTCTGCTCTTTCTTGTCGCGGATCACGCCAACGCTGATCGACGCGCCGTTGCGTGACTTCACCGCGTGCATGAAGTCGCTGGTGTCGTGCACCGGTTGATCTGCGACCTTGACGATCACGTCCCCGGCGTGGAAGCCGGCTTTTTCCGCACGGCTGCCTTTCTCCACGGACCGCACCAGAACACCATTGCCATTCTTCACCCCGAAGAACTCTCCCAGTTGCGGAGTAATGTTTTCCACCATCAGGCCGCTGCGCGCTGAGGACGTGACCATCACCATGTTGATCGACGGAATATCGATGTCCGGAATGTGAATTTCGGGAACATGAACATGGAAGTTGTTCATGTTGTGGCCCGCCATGGCAAATTCTTTTCCCTTGTCGGCTAGTTGCACTTTTACGCTCATCGGCTGCCCGTCGCGGCTCAAACCAAAAGTCACGATTCTGCCGGGCGGCATCTCGTGGATCATCCGCCGCAACTGCGCTCCGCTTTCAATCGCGGTGCCGTTCATGGTCAGGATGACGTCGTGCTCCTTCATACCGGCCTTACCAGCCGGAGCATCCTGATCAACCATCGTCAGCTCGACGCCCTTCTCCTCTTTCAGTTTCAGGGCGCTCAGGCGTTCGGTGGTCACATCCGAAATGTCGACACCGAGATAGGAACTAGTGCCGCTGTCTTCACTGGAGAACACATACGGCAATGCAGGCGGGTCCACCGAAGAATTCTGCGCGGCTTCCGATAAGCCAAGAAGTAACGGCAACAGCATGATGCTGGATGCAACGTATCTGCGCATGGCTAATCCTTCAAATCGTATTTTCGTTGAACCAATCTCTCTGCCGTCTCTTAAAAGCTGTCATCCGAATAAGAGCTGTCATCCCGAGCAAAGCGAAGGACCTGGTTTTCTTCGCCGCGAATAAGAACCAAGATTCCTCGCTTCGCTCGGAATGACAAGCGTTCTTTGGATCTACTTGTTCCCTCAAATTTCACAGTTTCAATGGCTGGCACGCCGGATGCAGATGTCCCCACTCGAAGTATGCACCTTCAGCGTAGGACCTCCGCCATTCAGCTTGCCTTCGGCCGTCAGCGTCTTCGGCCCCCACTTGTCACCTTCGCTGCCAATGTGAATATCAGGAAAATCGGAGGTAATGTGATGGCCGTTGCCCATATCCACGCTGGCACGCACGTTGATAGCTACATCGGAGGCAATATACACCGTGATATCGCCCGCACCCGTTTCCAGATCGGAGTCGTTACGCTCGCTGCCCGTATTCACCAGCTTGACGGTGATTGCGCCCGCGCCGGTTTCGGCCCGTGCCGAGGGCACCCCGAAAAGCTCGATGCCGCCGCCGCCGGTCTCCGCGTGAACGTGTCCTTTGGCCGATGTCAGGTGAATGCTGCCGCCTCCGGTTTCAATCTCCGCCGGACCGCCAACGTCACTCAGATCCACGCTGCCGCCGCCAGTCGATACTTTTACCTTCCCGCTGCATTGCCGCACTTGCACATTACCGCCGCCGGTCTCGATGGTCGCGCCTTGCGTTCCTGCCTCGATCTCGACGCCACCTCCCCCGGTTTCCGCCACGACTTTGCCGTTGGCATGCCGAACGTGGATGGAGCCTCCGCCCGTATGCAGGCCAAGGTCGCCGCTGACGGCGCCGACATCGATCGACCCGCCTCCGGTTTCGGCGCTCGCTCCTCCGCCAATGTCGTCCAGCTTCATGTTACCGCCGCCGCTCTCCGCTTCCACCCGGCCAGCGATCCCCGAAGCCTCCACGTTCCCACCCTCGGTTTCAAGCTTGAGCAGCGCCATCTCGCGCGGCACCATCAGCGAAAATTCTCCGGAAAAGTGCCGCGGCCGCCTTCCGCCCTGCCAATCTCCCACGACCCAGGCGGTGTCCCCTTTCACGTACGCCGTGACCTTATATTGCTCGAACTGCCGCCGGGCATCCTGCTCGGAAGAATTGCCGAAATGAGTATGAACCACATAATTGATGCCCTGCTGCTGCCCGCCATGGACGACCACCGAGCCCATGTCAACCTTGACTCTTAAGTTCTTGACCGCCGCCAGCGAACCAGTGATCTCCTGACCCCAAGATCCGCCTTCGCGGGATACATGTGTTTCCTGCGCCAGTGCCAAAGGCGCAAGCAGAGCCAGCCCACCGGCCAGCCCAACGATCTGCAGCATACGTTTCAAAATATTTTCCTCATTCCTTATCGCCCAGTAGCGCCCCGTCCCGGCGGCTGTCTCGGGGGCGTTTCGCCCACGCATTCGCCAGCACGATACTGACGCTACTTCCGCTAATCAATCTTTCCCTAATCAATCTCCGGCAACTGCGCCAGCATGGTCCGCGCCTGCGACTTGATGTATTGGCTCTGGTCCCTCGCCGCCAGCGCCATCAGCACGCCGCGCACGCTGCCATCCGCCTTCACCGGCTCAATCAGCCGCAGTGCTTCAATGCGTACGCCTGAATTTCCATCATTCACCAACGCGCGCAACACGGCGTCGCGCACATTGGTATCGTTCTTCACGTAATTCCCCAGCGCATCCAGCGACTTCAGCCGGACTCCCGGATTCGTATCATTCTGCAGCGCATACATCAGCGCTTCCCGCACCTGCATGTCTCCCGACTTCTGTGCCAGCAAATCTACCGAGTCCACTCGAACTCCCGTGTTGTAGTTGTTCCGGGCCGCATAGAGCAGCAGTTGCTGAATCTTCTCGTCGTTCAGCGACCCCTGCGCTTCCTGCGTGGCAACGGTGTTGTACTTGATGCTGATCTGATTGGTGCCCGGCTGCTGCACGATGGAACTGATGCCGGTAATGGAAGCCTCGGTGGGAACCGGGTTCGGGTTCGAAGGGTTCTGAACTACAGCTGTATTGGTGGGTCGCGATCCGTACAGCTTGTACGTGCTAGCAACTCCGCCCGCAAAACCCAGAATCAGAATCGCGGATGCCAGCGCCGGCGAGAACCGCACCTGCCGCAACCAGATCGCCGGATCGAAGGTCAGCCGGCTCCAGACGCTGCCCTGCTTGGCCGTCTCCAGCGCTTCCTGCAATCGCATGCGCGAAGCCGCAACCAGATTGGGCGTGGGATCGCTCGCGCGATCCTGCTCCAGCAGCGCGTGAAACTCCTGCTCCGCCTTCAGTTCAGCTGCGCAGTCAGCGCAGCGGGCCACATGCTGCTCCAGTTCATGGCGAGCGTCATCCGCCAACTCGCCATAAACCTGAAGCACGATATTCTCTCGAACCCATTCACATTTCATCGTTGCACCTTCATCGTCTACGAATCACGTAGGGATAGCCGCCTCGGCTGTCCCGGCCAGAGCCTGCCCTGAGCGAAGTTCGAAGGGGCGAAGCCCGGCCGCCCCTACTCGGAACTCACTCTCATCTCATATCCGCCAGCGCCCCCCGCAACTTCTGCGTAGCGCGAAACAAAGTATTCTTAGCCGTCTCTTCCGTAGTCTGCAAAATCTCACCCACGGTTCTCAGCTTCAATCCGTGGTAATGCTTCAACTCAAACACCATCCGCTCTCGCGGAGTAAGCTTCTCCAGCGCTCCCGCGATGCGCGCCCCCAACTGCCGACGCAGCAAGTCGCGCTCCGGGTTCGCTCCCGCCCGCACATCTGGTACCTGATCGAGCAGATCATACTCGCCGCCGTCGGCGTCTTTCGCCACCGGCGCGTCCTCTTTGCGCACGTTCCGCTTGCGCAAATGATCGAGGCACAGGTTGGTCACGATCCGGTAAATCCAGGTGTAGAAGGAACACTCGAACCGGAAACTGCCGAAGTTCTTGTAAGCCTTGAGGAAGGCGTCCTGGTAGACATCCTGAGCGTCTTGCTCGGTTCCGGTGAGATGGAGGGCGAGCCGCAACACGGCCTGATCGTAATGGCGAACGAGTTCCTCGAAGGCGGCGCGGCTTCCGCGCTGAGCCTCCCGGATGAGCATCGTGTCATCGATGCGGCGATCTTGAGTTTGACGATCTAGCCCAGCCATGCGGCCCCGCGCGGGGTCTTGATAAACGCTGACTCTCTCCCTCTCAGCTTTCTCTCTCGAGCGGGCCCCGTCGCCAACCGCAAGTGTCACCGTTAGTACACCTGCCGGCATGTGTCGTCCTGTCCTCTACCGCCCAGTATTTGCCGTATCCGGGCTAGCACAGGAATAGACGGGTCGTCAGCCAAACCGTGAGCAGAAATTATAGGCTGGAAGGGGAGTTTTGGGGAGCTAGGTGCCTCAGGGGCAAAGATTTAGGGGGAAACAGAACATCGGTCCACAGGATCTGTCACGGTTTGGCATGCGAAGTGCCCTGATTGTGGGGCAAGGGGAAGCAAAGATCAGTAGCCCCGGGTCAATTTTGAAAGCCGGTTCTCGCGGACAAACTGTTCGATGTTCCTGGGCTCGATATACGGCTCGTTGGTTCCACACTTAACCGGCTTCACATCACTTAAAGAGCTGCTTCCGCAAAGGCCGGGCACATTGATCTGGATTGGCCTGTTCTGGCCCATGTAAACGAACCCGTTTGCCCCAGGCGCACCCGTAGTCACAGCGTCGAAGACATAAACCTGCCCGATGGCAAGAGGAAGTGCCGCACCGGTATTCGGGAACTTCTGAAGGTAACCCCTCGGCACTTTGCCGTACTCGATCTCTATGCCGCTCACCAAAACACCGGAAGGAGCATCCGGTGCTCGCTCGATACTCCACATGAGCGATTGGGCATCAACAGGAGTCGCGATCTTACGCCCCGATCGAGGGCCATAAATGCGAAACGAGACGAGTCGTCCACTTCCGTCAAAGTGAAAGGACGGTCCAGCTCCGAGCCTGACTGAAGTTCCAACCTCACAGCCAAGCGTTACGAAGCAGACGACGACCAACAACAGGGATGTATTTCTCAAGCAGCTTCCTGAATAAGCCTTAATGACCGCATCGAAGAAAGACCCTTACTCCGCGACAGCTTCCTTCTCGATGACCACTTTCAAATGCGCGGTCACGTCCTTGTGCAGCTTGACCGGGACGCTGAACTCGCCCACGGTCTTCAGCGGCTCGTGCAGTTGGATCTTGCGGCGATCCACGTTGAAACCCTTCTTGGTCAGCGCGTCGCCGATGTCGCTCGACGTCACGGAGCCAAAGAGCTGCTCGTGCTCGCCCGTGCGGCGCTGGAATGAAACCGATAGGCCCTCGAGCTGCTTGGACAGTTCCTCGGCCTGCGTCTTCTCCTTGGCGGAGCGCCGCACCGAAGCGGCCTTCATCTGCACGATGACGGCCTTGTTGCCCTCATTGGCCTGAATCGCCAGCTTGCGCGGCAAGAGATAATTCCGTCCATACCCCTCCGCGACCTTCACCACATCGCCGCGGGACCCAAGCTTCGCTACATCTTCTTTCAGAATGACTTCCATGATGACTCCGATCTCTACGCTATCAGCTCTCAGCTATCAGCCAACCTCGCCCTCGGTATTGAAAAGCTGAGAGCTGACGGCTGAAAGCTGATAGCTGTCTTCTTACGACGCCCGCCCAGCAAACGGCAGCAGCGCGATGTTCCGCGCCTTCTTGATCGCTGCCGACAGCCGGTGCTGGTGAGGCGCGCAAACGCCGGTCAACCGCCGCGGCACAATCTTGCCGCTCTCGGCGACGAACTGCCCCAGCATGCGGTAGTCCTTGTAGTTGATGTCTTCAATTTTCTCAACGCAGAACTTGCACACTTTCTTGCGCCGGAAAAACTTGCGCCCGCCGCCGCCTTCGCGCGGAGGACCGCCCGGCCCACGTCCGCCACCACCGCCGCCAAACCGCGGACGGTCTCCACTTGGACGGTCTCCACTTGGACGGTCTCCACTCGGACGGTCTCCACTTGGACGATCTCCAGTGGGACGATCTCCGCCCGAACGCGGCCTCTCACTCGGTGCCGACTGCTCTGCTGCCTTCGTCTCTTCAGCCATAATTCTCCTCGAATGTCTTCCTGCTGCCAGACGTTTCTGATTGCGTAAGTTTTTCTCTGCGAACTCTGCGATTCCGCAGCGTTCTCCGCGGTTAAAAGCTCTTGACCGCAAAGATCGCAAAGACAGCCGCCAAGAACGAAGAGCGCAGAGAAATGCCAGAACCCCTTTATGCCGTTGCCGGAGTTTCCGTCGCCGGAACCGCCGGTTCCGCGGCCGGTGCCGGCGCAGCCGGCTGCGCGCTGACTTTCTTCTTCGAGTCGCGCAGCTGCTTGATCTTATCCAGTCGCTTCTGCTCCTCATCCGTGCGCACCGTAAGGAACTTGATGACCGGTTCGGACACGCGCAGTCGCCGCTCCAGTTCGTGAATCACCGCGCCTCCGCCTTCCACAACCATCAAAATGTAAATCCCTTCATGGAACCGCCGCACAGCGTACGCCAAGCGGCGCTTGCCCATCTTGTCGACGCGCTGTACCGTGCCGCCCGAGGCCGGCACCACCGACTGCAGCGTGGAAATAAGTTTGTCCAAATCCTCATCGGTCATATCCGGACGAACAATAAACATCAACTCATAAGTACGATTCATTCTCTTCTCCAAATCTTTGGCCATAAACCTGGCCACGGATCTCACGGATTAATCGGTTCTCAAGGTTTTGATCCGTGAGAATCCGCGCAAATCCGTGGCTAATCTTTGCCGTTTTCTTCAGGCTCCGGCTCCTTGCGGTTAAAGCGGTTCATTGCCGCTGCCGGACCTTCTTTCAAAATCATCTTCACTGCTTCTTCGACGGTGTCCAGAACTCCATCCGCCACCTGCAACTCCGCTTTGCGGAAGGGCGACAAAAGATAACTCTGGCCATCGCTCACCTTGCGATCCGGTGCCACGCCGATCCGAACCCGCAGAAAATCTTGCGTGCCCAACGCACCAATGATCGACTCGATGCCATTGTGCCCCGCCGAACTCCGCCGCGTATGAATGCGGAGCGTGCCCAGCGGAAAATCCAGTTCGTCCTGAATCACAATCAGGTCCGAGTCCGGCTTCGCCTCGTACTCCTCGACCAGTTCCCGCACCGAAAGCCCGCTAAGGTTCATGAACGTCTCGGGCTTGGCCAGAAGAACCGGCTGATCCGCAATGACGGCCCGCGCCGTCAACGCCCGGCACTGCCGGTTTCGAACATCCACGCCCAGGCTCGCAGCGATTCGATCAATCGCCAAGAAACCCAGGTTATGCGGCGAGAATTGATACTCGATACCGGGATTGCCCAGCCCTACGATCAGTTTCACGCGGATTGATTCGTGTGGGGACGGGCGCCCTCGCGCGTCCGGCCGAGCGAAGCTCGGCAGCTCTCCCTACGAACCTATTTCTTCTCCTTCTTCTCAGCCTTCTCGGGCTTCTCAGCCTTTTCGGCCTTGCCCGCGGGAGCCGCCGCACCCTCTTCCTCGGTCTCCTGCTTGCCCTTCTTGATAACTTCGGGCTCAGCCGGAGCTGCCGCTTCCGCCGCAGCCGCGTCAGGGGTAGCCACGACCTCTTCCTTCACGGAGGTCACGTGCGCCACCGGCTGGTTCTCATCGGTAATGAACTTGATCTTGTCCGAATGCGGCAACTCCGAAACGCGCAGCACCTTGCCGAACGTGAGCTGGCTGACGTCGGCATCGATGTGGCTGGGAATATCTCCCGGCAGGCACTCGATCTCGACTTCGCGCAGCATCTGCTCCATAATCCCGCCCTCTTGCTTCACCCCAGCCGATTCGCCGACCAGAATGATCGGCACGCTGACCTTCAGCGCCTTGTCGAGAGCAATCCGCTTCAGGTCAATGTGCAAGAGTTTGCCTTTGATGGGCTCATATTGCCAGTCGACGATCATCGCTTTGCTGCGCTCGCCGCCGCTCAGGGCAAGGTCGAAAATCGTGTTGTGGCCAGTCTCCGAGTTCAGAATGCGCAGCACGTGCCGCGGATCCACGCTGATGGAAAGCGAATCCTTGCCCGCCCCATAAACCAC
>Ga0193751_1000811_pt1 | contig 21859 bp, 20 predicted proteins | sample L1c2metaG_FD_143050 | JGI IMG/M metagenome (GOLD analysis project Ga0193751, IMG submission 143050) | Soil microbial communities from a riparian zone of the East river system, Colorado, United States - L1c2 | ecosystem: Environmental > Terrestrial > Soil > Riparian zone | place: USA: East River... | reverse complement strand
CAATCTTCGCCTTCGTTGCGATCGGACTGTTCGCGGCCCTATTGGTCGCGCTTGGAGCCTTCGACTAGGCGCCGGCAGTGGCCGGGCCGCCGATCGCGCCGCCCTCGGGTCGCTTCGCCTTCGGGATCGACGAGCCCGCTGTCGGGATCGCCGGGCCCTTGGCGCCGCCACGGTCGATCGTCTCCCCTGCAAGGACTTTGGTGATCTCGTCGCCAGACAGCGTCTCATATTCGAGCAGAGCCTGGGCGAGCGTCTCCAGCTTTTCGCGTTGCTCGGTAAGCACAAGCTTGGCGCGATCGTAGCCCTCGTCAACGATGCGGCGGATCTCCTTGTCGATCGCGCGTGCCGTCTCGTCCGACATCTGGCGCTGGCGATTGACCGAATAGCCGAGGAACACTTCCTCGTCGGCATCGGCATATTGCAGCGGGCCCAATGCATCCGACATGCCCCAGCGGGTGACCATGTCGCGCGCGAGGGCGGTCGCATAAGAGATGTCGGAGGCGGCTCCCGACGAGACCTTGGCGTATCCGAAGATCATCTCCTCAGCGACGCGGCCGCCCATCGAGACCGCGAGGTTCGCGTACATCTTGTCCCGGTGATAGCTGTAATTGTCGCGCTCCGGCAGGCGCATGACCATGCCAAGCGCTCGGCCGCGCGGGATGATCGTCGCCTTGTGGATCGGATCCGAGGCCGGCTCGTGCAGCGCGACAATCGCGTGGCCCGCCTCGTGATAAGCAGTCATCCGTTTCTCGTCCTCGGTCATCACCATCGACTTGCGCTCGGTGCCCATCAACACCTTGTCCTTGGCTTCCTCGAACTCCTTCATTGCCACGAGCCGCTTGCCGCGGCGGGCGGCGAGAAGCGCGGCTTCGTTGACGAGATTGGCGAGATCGGCGCCGGAGAAGCCCGGAGTGCCGCGGGCGATGACGCGCGGATCGACGTCGGGCGCCAGCGGCACCTTCTTCATGTGGACGCCAAGGATCTGCTCGCGGCCGTCGATATCGGGTCGCGGAACGACCACCTGGCGGTCGAAACGACCGGGGCGCAGAAGCGCGGGATCAAGCACGTCCGGCCGGTTGGTCGCGGCGATGATGATGATGCCTTCATTGGCCTCGAACCCGTCCATCTCGACCAGCAGCTGATTGAGCGTCTGCTCGCGCTCGTCATTGCCGTTGCCGAGGCCGGCGCCGCGATGGCGGCCGACGGCGTCAATCTCGTCGATGAAGACGATGCATGGCGCCGACTTCTTGGCCTGGTCGAACATATCGCGCACGCGGCTCGCGCCGACGCCGACGAACATCTCGACGAAGTCCGAGCCGGAAATGGTGAAGAACGGCACGCCCGCCTCACCCGCGATGGCGCGGGCAAGCAGGGTCTTGCCGGTGCCCGGAGGGCCGACCAGCAACGCGCCTTTGGGAATCTTTCCGCCGAGCCGAGCGAATTTGCCCGGGTCCTTCAAATATTCGACGATTTCCTGGAGCTCTTCGCGCGCCTCGTCGATTCCGGCGACGTCGGCGAAGGTCACCCGGCCCTGCTTCTCCGTCAGCATCCGTGCGCGGCTCTTGCCGAAGCCCATCGCGCCCGAGCCGGCATTTTTCTGCATCTGGCGCATGACGAAGAAGCTGATGCCGAGGATCAGCAGGAAGGGCAGCGAATTGTAGAGCATGTAGAGCCAGATGCTCGACTGCTCTTCGGCCTTGACCTGGACCGCGACCCCCTTCTGAATGAGGCGGTCGGAGACATTGGCGTCGGCCGGAGCGACGGTGTGGAAGGTTTCGCCGCTTTCGAGCTTGCCGGTGATCTGCGAATTGCCGCCGGTGCTGGTGGCCATGGTCGCGGAGCGAACATTGCCCTCGTCGACCTGGCGGACGAATTCGGAATAAGCGATCGCCTGACCGGTCGCTGTGCGCGAGCCGCCGTCGATCATCTGCACGAACAGGACGAGCGCGAACAGCACTCCAACCCATATCAGCAGGCTCTTGGTCCAGGGGTTGCCGGGCTTCTTGTCTTTGTCGTTCATCACTCGTCTTTCGGGGGCTCCAACGCCTGCACTTAAAATAGGCTCATTGGGCCCAATAACAATGTCGCCTTAGGATCGGGTGAACGGTCATTGCCGCCGGTGCCTGGAGCGAAGGATCGGAATCCGAATAGTCTTGCGCCCCGGTTTCCCGCGCCTAGGGTGGCGACAACCTGGCGCTACTAGGCGAAATACGCGAGTCATCGCCAGGCCGCCGGCCGGAATCGTCCGGACCGGCCAGAACAGGGGGTGACCATGATCGCTTTTCGTAATGGGCTTATCTGGTCGATCGTCTGCGCCGCCACGCCCGCCGCGCTGCTCCTCAGCTCCACTCCTGCCGCCGCCAAGCACCACGAGGAATGGGTCAATGCCGGCCCGATCTGGAACAACATGGATGCCCAGAGGAAATGCCCGGAGGTCGCGCGCAAGGAGGGCGGCAAGTGGACCGGCCAGTGGAAGACCCCAAGCCACAGCATGAATTCGATTTGCGAGATCGAGCGGAGCGGATCGCAATGGGGCGATGACCGCGGCCGCCACAAGGATCGATGGGTCGAGGCCGGGCCGATCTTTGCACAGCCGCAGGCCGAGCACAGATGCCCCGAGGTCGCTCGTAATGCCGGCGGCAAATGGACAGGCCAGTGGAAGACCACTCAGCCCGGCCGCATGTCGGTGTGCGAGGTTGAACGGCGCTGATCGGCCTCAATCGGGCTGCGGGACTGGCCGACGCTTGGTCCCCGCCAGCTCCTCGTCCATGAAGCGGACCTCAAACGCGGCCGCGCGATCGCTGATCGACCAATCCGGGTGAAGGGCCCTGAGCTTCGGCGCCACGTCCTGCGCCAAAGCGTCGTCCCTGAGCCCCGACTTACGGCCCCCGGCCACCAGCCGTTGAAGATCGAGCAGGTATGCGCGGAAGTCCTCCACGTCCTTCAGGTCGGCGATGTCGCCGTGGCCGGGCACATAAGTGATGTGCGCGGAATCGGACATGCGGATGAAATCGGCATCCGTTGCCGTCCATTCCCTGACCGAGCCGTCGATCAGATTGGGCGCAACCTTGCGCCACATGAGATCGCCAGTGAACAAGACCTTGGCGTCGGGCACGAAGATGGTGAGGTCGCCGCCGGTATGGCCGAGCACGGTCTGCACCACGACCTTGCGCGAGCCGAGCCACACCGTCAGGTCCTTGTCGGTGGTGAGGTCCGGTAGCGGCAAAGCCGCGATCTTCGCTTTGAGCCCCGGCGTGATCCGGTCGCCGAACAGGTTGATATTATTGGTCCGCACCCAGCCGCGGACGTTCCGATGCGCGATAATGATCGCGCCGGCGTCGCGCAGCGCCTGATCTCCGCCGGTGTGGTCGGCGTGATAATGCGTGTTGACGACATAGCGGATCGGCTTGGGCGTCAGCCGGTGGATCTCGGCGACCAACGCGCGAGCAGCGTCCTGGGTGAAGAAGGCATCGACCACCAGCACCCCATCATCGCCGATGACGAAGCCGGCGTTGGAGCCGGATTTATGCTCCGGCCCGTCGATCGCCGCGTAGACTCTCGGACCGACCTGCTTGAGCGAGAATGGAAGTGCAGTGGCCGCCGGAGCCTGGGACAAGGCCGGACTACTCAGCGCGACAAGCGCCGCCACTGCGAAAGCGCGCAGAATCATGGGAGCAGACTGAAGCGGATCACCAATGTCCGCAATGGTTTCGCGGGGTAAGCGAAGCAGATAGGACGGTGCGCGATGCGCGCCGATCATATTCTCGCCATCGACCAGGGCACGACCTCGACTCGATCGATCTTGTTCGATTCCGCCGCCCGCCCTGTCGCCGCAGCCCAGCGCGAGCTTGAGCAGCATTATCCGGAGCCCGGCCGGGTCGAGCATGATGCGGGGCAAATCTGGAGTGACGCGCTGCAAACCGCACGCGATGCGATCGCGAGCAGCGGCGTCAATGCGAGCCGGATCGCAGGCATCGGAATCACCAACCAGCGTGAGACGGCCGTCGTGTGGGACCGTTCGACCGGCAAGCCGATCCACCGCGCGATCGTGTGGCAGGACCGGCGAACCTCGGAGATTTGCATCGCGTTGAGGAATCACGGCGCCGAACCTCTGGTTCGCGCGAGGACCGGCCTCCTCCTTGACCCCTATTTCTCGGCGACCAAGATCGCCTGGTTGCTTGATGAAGTGCCGGGCGCCCGCGGCCGCGCCGAACGCGGCGAGCTGGCGTTCGGGACGATCGACAGCTTCCTCCTCTGGCGGCTGACCGGCGGGACGGTCCACGCGACCGACGCGACCAACGCCAGCCGCACGATGCTGTTCGACATCCACGCCCAATGTTGGGACGAGGAGCTGTGCCGGCTATTCAGAGTGCCGCAGGCGCTGCTGCCGGAGGTCCATGACAACAGCCATGTGTTCGGGAGAACCGGGCGCGGCCTGTTCGATGCCCAGATTCCGATCGGCGGCATGGCCGGCGACCAGCAGGCGGCTTTGTTCGGCCAGGCCTGTTTCGACAGGGGCATGGCCAAGTCGACCTACGGCACCGGCTGCTTCATGCTGCTCAACACCGGCGAGCAGGCGGTCGAGTCCAGTCACCGCCTGCTGACCACGCCGGCCTATCGGCTCGATGGCCGGACGACGTACGCGCTCGAGGGCTCGATCTTCGTCGCCGGGGCGGCGATCAAATGGCTGCGCGACGGCCTCGGCGTGATTGCCGACGCATCGGAGACCGACAGCATGGCGACGCGCGTGCCGGACAGCCACGGAGTAACAATGGTTCCGGGCTTCGCCGGTCTTGGCGCGCCTTACTGGGATGCCGACGCCCGCGGCGCAATCTTCGGGCTGACGCTGGGTTCGACCGGCGCGCATCTGGCCCGGGCCGCATTGGAAGCGGTCGCCTACCAGAGTCTCGACCTCACCGAGGCCATGGCCGCCGACAGCGGCACGGCTCTGGATGCGCTGCGCATCGACGGCGGAATGGCGGCCAACGGGTGGCTATGCCAATTCCTCGCCGACATTCTCGGCGTTCCCGTCGAACGCGCGGCAAACCTCGAGACCACTGCGCTCGGCGCGGCCTTCCACGCCGGGCTCGCGACCGGGGTGTGGAGCGATCTTGGCGAGCTTTCCCGAACCTGGGCGTCGGCCGACCGCTTCGAACCGAAGATGAAATCCTCGACCCGCGCGTCGCTGATTGAGGTCTGGAAGGATGCGGTCCGCCGAACGGTGACCCATCGCCCGGCCTAGGCCTGGCGCCTCGCCGGCGCTTTGGTGAAGCGCCATTCCTTGCCGCCGACGCACAGCACGCCGCGGATGGTGGCTTTGCGCCCACCGGCGAGCGCCGCGAGGATTTGGTCGAGCTCGCGGCCACGCAGATCCGCGCCCTGGCCCTCGGTGGCGAGCTGCATGACCGCGCGACGGGCGATCCGCCGGCGAATTTCGCGAGGCGCGTCGGTCGGGCGGTAGACGATCCCACCGCCGCCGTTGGTGACCGCGCGGTTCCATTCCTGCGTGGTCGCCCAGCGCAGCGCCACATCGGCTTCCGCGAGGTTTGCGGCGCTGAGCGCAACACCCTTGGGGTCGAGCCATTCCGCCTCGCCGAGCGCCCGGCGCACGCGCACGCGCTCGAACTGCTCGTCCTCGTTGCTCGGGTCCTTGACGGGCGTGAGCCCGGCGTCGGCGCAAACCTGTTCAAGCTCTGTCCGCCGCCACCCCAGCAGCGGCCTCAAAAGCGCGATGTTGGCGCCGGGAACCGGAGTGAACCGGCGCATCGCCGCAAGGCCTTTTACGCCCGCGCCACGCGCCAGCCGCATGATGAAGGTCTCCGCCTGGTCGTCGAGATGATGGCCGGTAAGCACGGCCCGCAAATTTCGCTCCTTCGCCCATACTCCGATCAAGCGAAAGCGGGCCGTACGAGCGCGCTCCTGGATCGCGGTTTTGGGCTTTTCCTTCCATTCGACGGTGAGGATCCTATGCGGCACGCCGAGGCGCTCGCAAACCGCCGCGACCATCGCCGCCTCGTCCTTTGCTTCGTCCCGCAAGCCATGGTCGACGGTCGCCGCTTCGACCATGCCCGGCCGCGCTGCGGCGGTAAGCACCAGCAGCGCAAGGCTATCCGGACCGCCCGAAACCGCCACTCCAATGGGCGCGTCGGCTGGGATCAGCGGGTCGAGGTTGCGGCGGAAGCGCTCGACGGCGGCGCTGTCCGGCTCAATCCGTTTGTCCTTCGCCACCGATTCCTCCTGTCCGCAACTACGCGGGCGTCAACTGCCACTTGCAACATGGACGCGCGCTGTCCCGCCGATGACATCGCACCCGGCGGGCGAGCTACCAGTGCGAATCCTCTAGCTGCACTGCGCCTGGGATTTGCCGTCCGCGACCAGTTTCTTGAGGTCGGCTCGGATATTGGGCCCGTAAACCGCCTCTAGCTCGGCATAGGCTTTGCACGCCTGGCCGGCCTGGCCGAGCTTCATCAGCGCCTGCCCCAGATAAAAGAGGCTATCGGGCGCGCGCTCGCCCTTGGGGTTGTTGCGGTAATTGGCCAGCAGCGCCTCGGCCGCGGCGCGTGGCTCGCCTTTGTCGAGCAAGGCGCGACCGATGAGGTTGTTGGCGTAGCTCGCCCGCCGGTGCCTGGGATAGGCCGAGGTGAAGGCCCGAAGCGAGGTGATCGCCTCGTCATATTGGCCGGCCTGCCATAGCTTGTACCCTTCGGTGTAGGCGTCCTCGCCGGGATCGCCGGCGGGCGTGGTCGCCGTCTCGGACGCCGTGGTGGTCGGCACCGCCTGCGGCTTGGGTTTGGCCTTTCCGGTTGGGGCCGGAGGCGAGACTTCAGGCTGGGCCGTCGACACCTTCGGAGTTGCCGAGCCTGCGTCGTTGATCCGCTGCTCGAGCGTCGAAATGCGCTGCTCCTGGTCGGTCCTGAGCTTACCGAGATCGCCTTCCAGGGTCTGCAGCCGGTGTCCGTTCTCCTCCGACTGGCGGAGCATGTCGGACATTTGCCGCTCGAGCGCGTCGAGGCGTTGGTCGAGCGTCGTCACCGAGGACTGGGTCGCCGCCGGCTCGTTCAAGAATCCGGCGGTATCCGCCGGGCGCCCCTTGGGAAAGACCTGCCGCTGGACCTGTTGCATCTGCTTCTCGAGCCGATCGATGCGCTGCTCGGGAGTCGGCGGCTGCCGCTGGGCCGAGGCGGACGAGACCGGCAAGAGCGCAATCGCGGCGCTGGCCGCGAGAGCGGTAATCGGAAAGGACTTCACGGATTTCTTCCCCAGATTTCGATGTGATGCGACTGTGCCTCGCGGCGGCTTTCCCGCGGATGAATCCTATTCGCCGGTGTTGGTGGTCGGCGGCGGCGTAGCGGGTGCGGGCTGAGCCGCTGCCGGTGCCGGGCGGCGCGGCCGCGCCCGCGGCCTGGGTGCAGGAGCCGACGCTGCCGTTTGCGGAGCGGCGGGCGGCGGTGCCGCCGCGGCCTGGGGACCCGTCATCAGGTCGGCGGGAAGCAGGCTGACGTTGGCTGCGACCTTTCCTGCCGGCCCGACCGGCGGGGCCGTGGCCGTCCCGACCTTAATCTGCAAAGCCTCTGGAGCGCCCGCCTTAAGCGCGGGGGCAGTGGCCGTCGGCGGCACGGTGAAGCTCTGTCCGGGAGCAAGCTGGCCTTCAAACAAGGTCTTTCCCTGGTCCTTGATCTGAATCCAGGCCGGAGCCGTTGCCGTCAGCACCACAAGGCCTTGCGCCATGGCCGCGGAAACGGGCGGAGGCGCTGCTGGCTTCGCGGGAGCGGTCGCTGCCGCCGGGGGAGCATTATTCGTCGCCTCATCCGGCTGGTTGAGCGAGCGGCTGTTAAGCCAGCTCATTACGATGACCAGCAGGATGACCGCCCCGACGGCACCGAGCACCAACCACTTGGGCATGGTCCGCGCCGGGTCGGCGGCTTCGAACACTTCGGGCGCCGTGGTGGCGAAGCGCTGACCGCCCATTTCCTCACGCAGCTGTTCGCCGATCTTGACGCGATCAAGGCCGACGACGGTGGCATAACTCTTGGCGAAGCCGGTCGTATAGGTCGGCGCCGGAAGCGCGTCCCAATTGCCGACTTCGATACTTTCGAGATGGCGCTGCGGAATGCGGGTCTGGGCCGCAATATCCTCGAGGCTGAGGCCTTTCTCCTCGCGCGCGGCGCGCAAGCGCTCGCCAACCGTCGGAACATCCGTCTCGACCAGTTCCTCGTCCATCGCCTCGCCTTTTACAACCGCGTCGCGGCGCTCACTGTGAGGGCATCGCGCCCGCTGTCAACCGATTGTGACCGAATGCCTTCGCGCCCAATCCGTCAGCGCCTTGCGCATGTCCTTGGGCGGCCGCTCGAGCAACTGGTCGAGCCGGTGACGCACCGACGCCGCGTCGAGTGAACGGACCATCGCCTTGACCGGCCCGACGCCCGCCGGAGTGATCGAAAAATTCTCGGCGCCAATGCCGATCAGCGCCATCGCTTCCAAGGGTCGCCCGGCCATTTCGCCGCAAATCCGGACCGGCACTTCCGCGACCCGCGCAGCATCAAGGATGCGCTTCAAAAAGCGCAGGATCGCCGGGCTCAGCCAGTCGTAGCGCTGCGCTAGCCGCGGGTCGGAACGGTCGGCGGCAAACAGGAATTGGGTCAAATCGTTGGTGCCGATCGACAGGAAATCGATGCGCGGAAGCAGTTGGTCAAGCATCTCCGCCAGGCTCGGCACTTCGAGCATGGCGCCGAACAGGATTTGCTTGGGTCCCTTGCGCCTGGCCCGCTTGGCCCATTCGACCTGCTCCTCGAACAGCGCCCGCGCCTGCTCATATTCCCACGGTTCGGAGATCATCGGGAACATCACCCGGAGCACCTTGCCCGCCGACGCCTCGATCAAAGCGCGCGCCTGCGCCCGCATCAGTGTCGATCGGTCGAGGGACAGGCGCAGCGCGCGCCAGCCCATTGCCGGATTTTCCGCGCTCTCCTCGGCGTCGTCCGACAAATACGGAAGCGCTTTGTCGCCGCCGATATCGACCGTGCGGAACACGACCGGCTTATCGCCCGCCTCCTTAAGCACCTTCGTATAGAGCCGCTGCTGGCGCTCGCGCCCCGGGAGCGTCGCCGACACCAGGAACTGGAACTCGGTCCGGAACAGGCCAATCCCGTCGGCGCCCGACATCGCCAGCGAAGCTGCGTCCTCGGCAAGGCCGGCGTTGACCATGACGCTGACCTCGATTCCGTCCTTGGTCCGGGCCGGGAGCGTGCGCACCGCGGCGAACTCGGCCCGACGCTTCTGGCTCAGCGTCATCCGGTGCTCGAAGCCGGTCAGAAGCTGGCGATTGGGGCGGATAATGACGCTCCCGTTATCGCCATCGACGAGGATCGTCTCGCCGTCCTCGACGCTGTGGCGGATGTCGTGGAGTCGCCCGATGACGGGCACGCCGATCGCCCGCGCGACGATCGTCATGTGTGAGGTCAGCGAACCTTCCTCGAGCAGCACGGCTTTTAGACGCCGGCGGTCGTATTCGAGCAGCTCGGCCGGCCCCAAATTGCGCGCGATCAGGACCGCGTCATGCGTGAGCCCGGTTTGAGCGGCGGTGCCCATCCGACCTGAGACGATGCGCAGCAGTCGGTTCGACAAATCCTCGAGATCGTGCATCCGCTCCTGGAGCAACGGATCGTCGATTTCCTGCATCCGCGCCCGGGTGCGCTGCTGGACCCGCTCGATCGCCGCTTCGGCCGTCAAGCCGCTGTCGATCGCCTCATTGATGCGCCGCGACCAGCCTTCGTCGTAGGCGAACATGCGGTAGGTCTCGAGGATCTCCTGGTGCTCGCCGCTGGTCCCGAACTCCGCCTCGCGCGCCATATTGTCGATCTGCTCGCGCATCTTGCGGAACGCGGCGTAGACCCGCGCGCGCTCGGCTTCGATGTCCTCGGCGACGGTGTGCTCGACGACGACCCGCGGCTCGTGGAACACGGCCTGGCCCTTGGCCATTCCGGCGACGAGCTTGAGGCCGGGCAGCCGCAGGGGTCCGGCACTGCGCATCCGGCCGCGGCGCGATCCGTCGACCAACCGCGCGCCGGCGATCATTTCCGAGAGAACCATGGCGACGGTCTGGAGCGCCTCGATCTCGACGTCCTCGTAGCGGCGCGGCTCGGCGTGCTGGACGGCGAGGACCCCAATCGCGCTTTCGAGCCGCACGATCGGCACGCCGGCGAAGCTGTGGAAGCGCTCCTCGCCGGTTTCGGGCCGGTAGGCGAAGGCGGGATGATCGGCGGCCTCGGCGAGGTTGAGGATCCGGCCCTGCGCGGCGATGGTACCGACCAGGCCCTCGCCCATCCGCATGCGGGTGACATGCACCGCTTCCTTGCGCAGGCCATGCGTCGCGAACAGCTCGAGATAGTTATCGCGCAGCAGGTAAATCGAGCAGACGTCGCTGCCCATTGCCTCGGCGATCAGGTCGACGACCCGGTCGAGCTTGGCTTGGGCCGAGCCGCGCTTGGCCATGACTTCGTGCAGACCCGTCAGGATCTCACGAGCGGAAGCGGCGGCGGACAGCGGCATGGGCGTGGGCTATCACCGCGCCGCCCCACGGACTAGCGTGGAATTGATGACGTCCGACCTCGACCGTCCTGACCCGGTCACTGAAGACCAGATCGATCAGTTCCGGCGCGACGGCTTTGTGCGCCTGAAGCAGGTCTTTACCGGCGACGAGCTCGCCTACTACGGCCCAGAGATCTCGCGCCTAACCATGGCGCTCAACCGGCAAACACTGCCGCTTGCCGAGCGCTCGACGTACGGCAAGGCGTTTCTCCAGATCACCAACTTGTGGGAGCAGAGCGGGCCCGCGCGCGAGTTCGTGTTCGGCAAGAGGCTCGCCGGAATCGCCGCCGCGCTGCTCGAGGTCAAAGGCGTCCGGCTCTATCACGACCAGTCGCTGATGAAGGAGGCCGGCGGCGGAATGACCCCGGCCCACGCCGACCAATATTACTGGCCGCTCGCCACCGACCGCTCGATCACCGCCTGGGCGCCGCTCCAAGCCGTGCCAGCCGAAATGGGCCCGGTCGGCTTCTATGCCGGAAGCCAACGGTTCGAATTCGGCCGCGACCTGCCAATTTCCGACGAGAGCGAGCAGCGCATCACCGCGGAAATGGAGCGGCAGGGCTTCGCGCTGGTCGACGATCCGTTCGAGCTTGGCGAAGTGAGCTTTCATTCGGGCTGGACGTTTCACCGCGCCGGCCCGAACCGCACCAACTGCCCGCGATCGGTGATGACGATCATTTACATGGACCGGGACATGCGCCTCAAAGCGCCCAGCAACCGCAACCAGCAGATCGATTGGGATGTGTGGTGCCCGGGCGCGAAGATCGGCGAGATCATCGACACGCCGAAGAACCCGGTGCTGTATCCCTAGCCCCGGCTCTCCAGCGCGGCGGCGGCTTCGTCGACCAATTCCTGGATGATTGCCGCGACCGGTTCCTCGCGCGTGACCATGCCGACCGACTGGCCGGCCATCACCGACCCGCTCTCGACATCGCCATCGATCACCGCGCGCCTCAGCGCTCCGGCCCAATAATGCTCGATCTGGAGCTGCGCCTCGGCCATTTCGAGTGCGCCCTCGTCGAGCTTCTGCGCGACTTCGCGCTGCTTGGCGGCGAAATTCTCCATCTCCCGGTTCTTGAGCGCGCGCACCGGAATGACCGGCAGCCGCGGGTCGATCTGCACCGAGGGAATCGCGTCGCGGGCCGAAGCGCGGATGAACGCTTTCTTGAAATTGGCGTGAGCTATGCATTCGTGGGCGCAGACGAAGCGCGTTCCAAGCTGGACCCCGACGGCGCCCATCTCGAGGTAAGCCGCGATCGCCTCGCCGCGGCCGATCCCGCCGGCGATGAACACCGGGATGTCGTGGCTGACGTGGGGCAGGATCTCCTGCGCCAGCACCGAGGTCGAGACCGGGCCGATGTGGCCGCCGGCCTCCATGCCTTCGATCACCAGCGCGTCGACTTTGGAACGCATCAGCTTCTTCGCCAGCGCGAGCGCGGGCGCGAAGCAGGCGAGCTTTGAACCGTTGCCCTTGATCCGCTCGATCGCTCCTCCCGGTGGAAGGCCGCCCGCGAGAACGACGTGGGTAATCTGGTGTCTAGCGCAGACGTCGATCAGCTCGGAAAGCTGCGGGTGCATGGTGATCAAATTGACGCCGAACGGGCGGTCGGTGCGCGCCTTGGTCTCGGCGATCTCGGTGTCGAGCAGCTCCGGGCTCATCGCGCCGCAGGCGATCACGCCGAAGCCGCCGGCGTTGGAAATGGCCGACACAAGGTGGCGCTCGGAAATCCAGCTCATCGCGCCACCCATGATCGCGACATCGCAGCCGAGGAATTCGGTGCCGCGGTACATCAGCTCGCGGAGGCGTTGGTGGCCGGGCGACGCGTGCACTGCACGCGGTTCCGCAATCAGGCCTTCGCCGCTCACGCCGCCTGCTCCGCATCGAGCCCGAAGGCGGTGTGGAGCACGCGCACCGCAAGGTCGAGCTCGGCTTCGGCGATCAGCGCGCTGACCTTGATCTCGCTCGATGAGACCGCGAGCAGGTTGATCTTCCGCTCGGCCAGGGTCTCGAACATCTTGGCAGCGAGCTGGGGGTTCGAGCGGATGCCGACGCCGACGATGCTGACCTTGGCGACCGCGTCGTCGTGGAGGAGGCCATCGTAGCCGATCGTGTCCTTGAGCTTTTCGATCACCGCCAACGTCTGGGCGAGGCTGGCGCGGGGAACCGTGAAGGTCAGGTCGGAAGCGCCCGTGTCGGGAGTTGCGGCATGGACAATCATGTCGACCTGGATTCCTGCCTCGGCTAGGGGCGTAATTACCTGCGCGACCGTTCCCGGCTGATCGGGCACACCGGTCAAGGTGATCCGCGCCTCGTTCCGGTCGGCGGCGATCCCCGCGATCTGGTTTCTTTCCATGTCCGCTCCTGAAAGCTCGGCGACGACGCGCGTTCCCGGCTTGTCCTCGAATGCCGACAGCACGCGCAGCGGCAGATTCTCGCGCATCGCGAGCCCGACCGAGCGCGTCTGAAGCACCTTGGCGCCGACCCCGGCAAGCTCCAGCATCTCCTCGAACGTGATCGCGTCCAACTTGCGCGCCTGGGGGACGACGCGCGGGTCGGTCGTGTAGACGCCGTCGACGTCGGTGTAGATGTCGCAGCGGTCGGCCTTGACCCCGGCCGCGATGGCGACCGCCGAGGTGTCCGATCCGCCGCGGCCGAGGGTCGCCAGCCGGCCGTCCTCCGACACCCCCTGGAAGCCGGGGATCACCGCGACCGTGCCGCCCGATAGCGCTTCGTCGAGCATCGCCGATTCGACCGCGTCGACCCGCGCATTGCCGTGGACGCCGGAGGCCCTGACCAGCTGCCAGCCCATGAAGCTGCGCGCATTCACCCCCATGTTCTGCAGGGTCATCGCCAGCAGCCCGGCAGTCACCTGCTCGCCGCTCGCCACCACCACGTCATATTCCTTGGGATCGTGCAGCGCGGCGGCCTCGCGGCACAGCTGCACCAGCCGGTCGGTCTCGCCGGCCATCGCGGAGACGACCACCAGAACTTCATTGCCTGCCTCGGCCTCGCGCTGCACCCGCGATGCGACGCTGCGGATGCGCTCGATCCCCGCCATCGAGGTTCCGCCGAATTTCATCACGATGCGGGGCATGAGGCTCCTTGGGTGGAAAGCGGCGTCCTGTTAGGGGTGGCGCATGACGCGCACAAGCATCGTCCCGGAAGAGGTCGCGCAGTTCGGCAGGCTCGCCGCCGACTGGTGGGACCCGGACGGCGCATCGGGAATGCTGCACAAATTGAATCCGGTCCGCCTCAAATACATCCGCGACATGATCGACCAGCATTGGCAGGCCGATGAGTGCAGCCGCACGCCGCTTTCCGGCAAAAGCGCACTCGATGTCGGTTGTGGCGCGGGCCTATTGTGCGAACCCCTGGCCCGCCTCTGCGCGAAAGTCACGGGGATCGACGCGGCGCCGGAAGTGATCGCGGTCGCGCGCGACCATGCCAAGCGCCAAGGCCTCGAGATCGATTATCGCATCGGCGCGTTGGAGGGGCTGAAGGGCCAGTTCGACCTGGTCACGTCGCTGGAAGTCATCGAGCATGTCGCGGACCCGGGCGCGTTCCTGAAGGCGCTGGCGGCGCGGCTTGCGCCCAATGGCCTGCTGGTCCTCTCGACGCCCAACGCGACCGGCTGGTCGAAGCTGATGATGATCACGCTGGGCGAGGGCCTCGGGCAGATCCCGAAAGGTACGCACGATTTCGACAAGTTCATCGCGCCCGAACGGATGAAACGGCTGCTGTCGGACGCCGGGCTGAAGTGCTTCGATGTCGAAGGCATCGCCTGGTCGCCGACGCGCGGGCTGCATCTGAGCGACGACGTGCGGCTGAATTACCTCGTGGCGGCCGTGCGGGCCTAGAAGTCCACCTTGTCGTAATGGCCGGGCGGGACGATTACCTCCATCCGCTCGCCGAGCAAAGGCCGGAAGCAGGGCCGCGACTTCATCACTGAGTACCAATCCTTGGTCTGCCTGTGCCCGCGCCAGTCGAGCGCGCCAAGATAGTCGATGACGCTCAAATGCGCGGCGGCGGTGAAGTCGGCGAGGCTTAGGCCCGGCCCGGCGAGCCAGCGGCGGTGATCGAGCAGATAGTCGATGTAGTCGAGGTGCTCGCTAGCGGTGCGCATCGCCTCGCGCAGGATGCGCGTGTCGGGACTCTCGCGATTGACCAGGCGTTTGCGCATCCGCTCGTTCATCAAGGGCTCGACCGCCTCGCAGTAAAGCTTGATGTCGAACCATTCGGTCATCCGCCGGATCTCGGCGCGAAGCACGGCATTGCCGTGAATCATCGGCATCCGGTCGACCGTCTCGTCCAGATATTCGACGATCGGCTGGGAGCCGATAAGCGTGATCCCCTGATCGGCATCGACCATCACCGGAGTCTCGCCGGCAGGATTTAAATCGATGAACTCGTCGCGCTCCTCCCACGGGTTCTCGCGCACCAATTCATGGCCGATGCCCTTCTCGGCGAGGACCAGCCGGACCTTGCGGGAAAAGGGGCACAGCGGGAACTGGAAGAGCTGCCACATGGTGGGGCAGCTTTAGCGTGGAGAGCGCGTCCGTCTAGCGCTTCGGATAAGTCGGATCGGGCATATTCGCCGCGGCGCGGTCGATCGCTCGCGCAGCGTCGTCGAGGCCCTTCATCGCCGCCGGCAGAGCGTCGGCGATCGCCTTCATGCTTTGCGCGATCATCGGCCTCGCTTCGGCGATCTGGCGCTGAATCTTGCGATCGAAATTGGGATCGTCGCGGCGGCCGAGATCGCGGACGGTCAGCCGCTTCTCGGCGGCGGTCGCCTTGCGGCCTTCGACCGCGGCCTGGATCGCGCCGACCTTCAAATCGAGCATTGCGTTGGTCAGCGCCTGCATCGATCGGTCGAGCTTCTCGGCAATCCTTGGGTCGGTCAATTCCTTCGGCCCCTGAATCGACGCGGGCGGGGCAGCCTGCGCGAACGCGGGCGCCGCGCTCAGCAAAAGGGGGATCAGGATTGCAGTCGTCCGCATGGCCTTCGCCTCAAGCTGCTGAATCGTCTCGCTAATCAGCTTAGCCCAAATCGAGCGCGAGATAAATCAACTGGATGGCTTGTCCCCCTGCTTCTGCAGATAATCCAACACCACCGCCTGGATCTCCTGCTGGAGCCCGGCTTGAGCGCTTGCGACCAGGCCCTGCGACAGCGCCATGTTTTCCGCCGTGATCTCGGGTAATTCCGTCTGCATTTTGACCATAACCGGATCAGATTGAAGCGCGGCCAGCCGTTCAAGCTCCGCCGCGGTGAAATGCCTCGCGTATATGAGCTCGGTTCCCTTCTTCATTTCACTGCGGTGCGCGTTGAAGGCCGAGCGCATATGGGTCTCGGCGATCCCCGCGATCTTGGCCGTCACTGCGGATGGCAGCGGCTCGAGAAGGGTCTTGTTCAGGTTTTCCCGGATCGATCGCTGGACCTCCGCGGTGACTGCGTCGAGAATCTTTTCGATCTGGGCGTCATAATGCATCGCATCGAGCAGCTTCTCGGCGCCAGCGAGGCGCGCCGCGTCGGGCGTCGACGGGGCCGCTAGGGCCGGAGCACTAACGCAAAGCGCCGCTAATGCGACCGCTGCGACGATTCTTTTGCGGGCCATGTGGACACCTCCCGACCGGTTTGCGTCAGCCTAGTACGGCAGGGAGGAGCGTCAATCAGCGCATCAGCAGCCAGGCGAGCGCGCCCGCCCCGACCACGATCCGATACCAGGCGAACGGCGCGAAGCCATGGCGCGAGATGTAGTGGACGAAGGCCTTCACCACGACGATCGCGACGACGAAGCTGACGACAAAGCCGACCGCGACGGTGCCGAAACCGACGCCGCTCGCCCCGGCCATCAAGGCGTCGTGGTGCTTGATCAGCTCAAGCGTGGTCGCCCCGAGCATGGTCGGGATCGCGAGGAAAAAGCTGAACTCGGCCGCGGTGCGGCGCTCGACGCCCAGTGACAGGCCGCCCATGATCGTCGCGCCCGAGCGGCTGACGCCCGGGATCATCGCCAGGCACTGGACGAAGCCGATGCCGATCACCGTCTTTACGGGCATCTCGGCGACCCCGACGATGTCGGTCCGCTTCACCAGCCGTTCGATCACCAGGATCGCGATTCCGCCAAGGATGAAGGCGACGGCGACGACCAGCGCGTTGCCGAGCAGCAGCTCGATCTTGTTGATCAAGAGGAAGCCGAGGATGGCCGAGGGCAGGAAGGCGATCAGGATGTTACGAATGAACCGCCACGACATCGGATTGGCCCTGATCATGCCTTCGAGCACCGCCCAGAAGGTCCGCCAGTAGAGGACGACGATCGCCAGAATCGCGCCCAGCTGAATGATTACGTTGAAGGCCGACCATTTCTCGGCGTCGAAACCCAGGAGCTCGGTCGCGAGGATCAAATGGCCGGTCGAGGAGACGGGCAGAAACTCGGTGACGCCCTCGACGATGCCGAGGATGATCGCGATCAGGAGGATTGGCATCGGCGAGTTCGTCCGGGCCTAATGCGCCGTGGTCAAATGAATTCGCCGGGCGGCGAGCCTGCTGCCGGTGCGGAAGCGGGCGAGCCATTCGGCGCCGACCGCGGCGAGCGGAGTCGGCTCGATCCCGAACGCTTTCAAACCCGGCGCGCCCTCGGCCGGCACATTGTCTTGGCTGAGCATCAACCACTGGTCGCGGGTCAGCGGCGCACCCGGCAGCCAGCCGAATTTGGAGAGCAGGCTGCCGAACATATCGGGCAGCGGCAGGATCTCCGGATCCTGGCCGGTCAACTCGAGCACCGTCTTGTGCAGCTCGAGCATGCTCATGACCTGCGGACCGCCGATCTCATAGGTGGTGCCGCCAAATGTCCCCGGGTCGAGCGCAGCCTCGGCGATCGCCCGGGCGATGTCGCGGACATAGACCGGCTGGAATTTGCGTTTGGCCGCGATCACCGGAAGCAACGGCAGGCGCGCCATGCCAGCGAAGCGGTTGGTCAGCGCATCTTCCGGCCCGAACACCAGCGACGGGCGGACGATCGTCGCTTCGGGATAAGCCTCGCGCACGGCCACTTCGCCCTCGCCCTTGGTCCCGCCATAGTTCGACGGCGAATGCACGTCGGCGCCGATCGCGGAGATGTGGGCCAGCGCCTTTGCGCCTTCCGCGGCAGCGGCTTCGGCGACATGGCGCGCGCCATCGACGTGCACCGCCTGCATCGCCTTTCCGAACACGCCCACCAGATTGATGACGGCGGTCGCGCCTTTGACCGCGCGCCGAACCGCCGTGGGATCGGTGATGTCAGCTGCCGCGAAGCCGAATTGCCCGACCTGGGCCAGCGGCTGGATGATGTAAGCAGTACGCGGGTCGCGCTGCGCGATGCGCACCCGGACGCCGCTCCGGAACAGGGCTTCGCAGACGTAGCGGCCGATGAATCCGCCGCCGCCGAAGACGGTCACCAGCTCTTCGAGGCGCTCGATCATTGGTCACGCCCTAGCCTTGCAGGCTCGGCGTTGACAAGGCGCGCCGGCGCCCTTTAAGCGCGCCCGCCTACCACACAATCTCGTTGACGTGCCCAGGTGGCGGAATTGGTAGACGCACCAGCTTCAGGTGCTGGCGCTCGCAAGGGCGTGGAGGTTCGAGTCCTCTCCTGGGCACCATTTCCCTGTTTGCCGATGTTCGCGACAGGTTGAAGAAACCGCAGAAATCTGCTAGTTTCTCGCTTGAATTAACCGCTCCCGGTTGCTGGCGTTCGCCGACAATCGCGAAAATTTGGGGGCCTTTTTGGGGGCCTTTTCAAATTGGTCGATCTTTTCGGCGAGGGAAGGCAAATTTCATGGCGTTGACCGATACGGCGATCCGACTGGCGAAGGCGGAATCAAACGATCGAAAACTTGCGGACAGCAAGGGCCTCTATCTGCTGGTGACGGCATCGGGGTCAAAGCTGTGGCGGCTGAAATATCGTATCGACGGCAAGGAAAAGAAGCTGGCTTTGGGTAGCTATCCCGAAGTTGGCTTGAAACAGGCCCGCTCACGGCGTGACGCCGCGCGCCAGTCGGCACAGGCGGGAAGCGACCCTTCCGTCATCAAGCGCGAAGCCCGGATCGCGAAACGGATTGCCGCCGCCAATACCTTTGGCGAGATCGCCGAAGAATATATCGCCAAGCTGGAGGCCGAAGGCAAAGCAGCCGTCACGATCGGGAAAACGCGCTGGCTGTTGACCAAGCTGTCACCTGCATTGGGCACCCTACCGATCGCGGAAATCAGCCCGCATGAATTGCTGGCTGTGCTGAAAAAGGTCGAGCGCGCGGGGCAACGCGAGACGGCGCGACGCTTGCGATCCTTTTCCAGCCGGGTTTTTCGTTAGGCAGTCGCGACCGCGCGGGCGTCTGTCGATCCGGCGCAACCGCTGCAAGGCGCGTTGGTTTCGCCGGTCGCGAAACATCATGCGGCGATCACCGACGCCGTCGCGTTCGGTGAGCTGTTGCGGTCGATCGAAGCCTACTCCGGCCACCCGGTTACAAAGCTCGCGCTGCGCTTCACTCCGCACGTTTATCAGCGACCGGGCGAAGTGCGGAAGGCGGAATGGAGCGAGATTGATTTCGACAAGGCGCTCTGGACGATCCCAGCCGAACGGATGAAGCAACGCCAGCCGCACCGTGTCCCGCTCTCGCAACAGGCGCTGGCGATTTTGCGCGAAGCCGCGGAATTGAGCGGCGGCGCGCGCTACATATTCCCGAAGTTGGGGTCGCGGCTCAAACCGATGTGCGAGAATGCGATAAACGGGGCCTTGCGGCGCATGGGCTATGGGCCAGCCGACATGACGGCGCACGGATTTCGCTCGACCGCCTCATCGCTGCTGAATGAGAGTGGCAAATGGAGTGCCGACGCGATCGAGCGTGCTTTGTCGCACGCCGATGGTAATCAGGTCCGCGCTGCCTATCATCGTGGCGCGCATTGGCCGGAGCGGGTCGAGATGGCGCAATGGTGGAGCGATCATCTTGATACCCTGAAAAAGGGCGCTGATGTCTTGGCTTTTTCGCGGACGTCGTCTGCAAAATCCGCCGGCTGAACGCCCCCCCAAGCTCATGTACGCTTTCGACCCATTTCGGACATTAGCCTGTCATCAGTTCAGCGGCCATAAGCCTCAAAAAGCGGCTCATGCATCAATCTTAGGATTTCGTGACCCGCATAATCGGCGATTGCGCGGGCCTCTAGTGAAACGTTTGGGTCTACCGACCCATCATTCATGAGCCGGAAGCCGCTCGTAATTGCTCTCATGACCAGATCGCTAATGGGAGCGGCGTTAGCGGTTGAGTGCAGACCCAAGAGGGCGAGAAGCGCATCAGCATTAGCCGCTCGAAGGAAGAGCTTCCTATCGAGATCGATTTTGTCCCGGGACGAACCCTGATGGACAGCTTTCAGGAACCTGGTTGCGAAATCCACGCGATCCAGTGCGTCCCGTCCGAAGGACTTCAGCCCCTTTCGCGGCTTCTTTTCTCTGACTAGGCGAAACCCAAGTGCCTCAATCAGGTAATAGTCCGTATAGAGGTATTGAACCTTCCCCTCGTCATCTGTGTCGTCGATAACGATTACAACGAACGCTCCACCGATTCCGCAGTCCGCTGGCGCCATACCGATCTGGTCACCGTACGCCGCCTCAAGCCGCATGAAGCGCTTCGTGCTGCCCCAATGATTAGTCTTTCCGGTTGATACGACGGACTTAAGTTGGACGCGGCGCTGACCGTCCCCGTCGTCGAGAACGATGTCGTAAGCATCTCTATCTACTTCCGGTTCGAAGAGCGTTAGAGCATAACCACGTCGTGCGCCTGCCAACTTTAAGTCGAAGTAGAGCTTATGGAAAAAAATGCGCTCACGCGTGACGCTATTTTCGCCGCGACGATACCATTCCGAGAGGCCCATACATCCTAATGAGCCTAGTTTAGAAGGTGTCACAAGGCCGAAGTGTCAATTCGGCAATTCGAAACTTCGGCTTCTGAATGGGCGTCCGTCGTCCTATTTTTGCGAGAGATAGTTTCCATCCGGTAACGTCCGCTTTCCACCCACTCCGGCCATCCACGGGTGAATCGCCCTTTTCTTTGTCGGAGTTGCTCGGCAGGGTGCCGGTGCTCGGGTGGGAGGCGTGATGCCGACAGGCGGATTATTATTCAGCGACTATTTTCTGCGCTCCGGGGTCGAAGACCTCCCTGAGTGGCGCAGCCAGCACGCCAATGACCTGAATGCTGCGCGCATCGCTTTAACAGAGGTCATTGATGGAGCAGTCGCAGCCGCCAGCATGAACGAGAGCGAGACAGAGCGGCTCGTGATCGAGCCCCTGTTCGATCTTCTCGGCTGGACTCATCGCCTGACCCAGCAAAACTTGTCGCCGACCGGCCGCACCGACGTTCCCGATTATCTCCTGTTCGGCTCACCGGCACAGTTTGCCGCTGCCCAGGCCGAGCCGGCCCAGAACCGGCGCTACCGGCAAGGTGTCAGCTTTCTCGAAGGCAAATCGTGGCAGGTGCCGCTCGACCGTGCCGCCGGCGGCTCCGCCCCCTCGACCCAGATGCTGCGCTACTTGAGCCTTGCGGAAGTGCAATCCGACCAGCGCATCCGCTTCGCGTTCCTGACCAACGGGCGCCTGTGGCGGCTCTACGACCAGAAGGCACGGTCGCGGGCAGAGGAATTCCTCGAGATCGACCTTCTTCTCATCGCCCGGCCCGATCTCGCCACCGACCCCGACGATGCCGATCGGGCTTTTCGGCTCTTTCTACTCTTCTTTTCGGCAGCCGCGTTTCGGGCAGACACGCACGGCAAGACGCTCCATGAGCGCGCGCTGGGCGAAAGCCGCCGCTATGAGGAACGCGTCACCAAGGCGCTCGCCGATGTCGTCTTTGGAAAAGTGTTCCGTGATTTGGCAGACGCGCTTCGCCGCAACGATTCGGAGGCGGGTAGCGACGGCGCTTATCTTGCCGAGTTGCGCGAAGCGACGCTGATCTATCTTTATCGCTTGTTGTTCACGCTCTTCGCCGAAGACCGAAAGCTTCTTCCCACCTGGAGCCGGCAAGACGGATTGACCGCAATGCGGGGCGACATCGCATTGCACGCGGATGGCCGCCTCGCTTTCTCGGACCGCCGCGCCAATTACGACGGAGACCTCCGCGATCTGTGGCGGCAAATCAACCTGGGGGACGATTCGATCGGTCTGCCGCCCTACAACGGCGGGCTGTTCCGCGCCGGGCGGCCGATCCTCGATCGCTCGCGCATTCCCGACGCCGAGTTCGCGCCGATACTCGACG
>Ga0193751_1000810_pt1 | contig 21888 bp, 25 predicted proteins | sample L1c2metaG_FD_143050 | JGI IMG/M metagenome (GOLD analysis project Ga0193751, IMG submission 143050) | Soil microbial communities from a riparian zone of the East river system, Colorado, United States - L1c2 | ecosystem: Environmental > Terrestrial > Soil > Riparian zone | place: USA: East River... | reverse complement strand
CCACATGCGTACACGATGTCGCGCAGGATGTCCACGTTCGAGGCCGCGATGAACGGCATGATCCTGAGCAGGACCACGATGGCGACGACCGACCATACGGACTGCGCCATCGCGCTCGCCGCCGGAGGCGACGTGCGGGCGGTGCTGGTGAGCCAGCTCTGCAGCGGCCATAGGGCCAGCCGGCCGGCCACACCCACGAACAGAAGGATGGAAGCGGCAGTCAGCGACTTCTGGCCGACGCCGAGGGTCGTGTGAAGGATCGGTAGCAGCCCAGTGATGCTCTGCACGCCGTAATGCGAGTACAAGACCCCGATCCCGCACAGAAGGCTCAAGTCGGACGCAAATGGGAGCGCGAGCGCGATGCGCCCGCTGCGCGACGCTTCGACCGATCCCCAGCGCTGCGAGAGCATCAGGTACGTCGCCGCGCCGGCCAGCCCCCAGAAAGCGAGCAGCTCGGCGAGGTCGTAGCTGACCAGGGCGCCGATCGCGGCGAACAAGAGCACGCTGACCAGTGCGTAGAAGCGAGCGCCACCCGGCTCCGATCGGCCCATCACGCGATGCCACGCGACGCCGGCGATGACGCACAGCTCGACCACGAGGATCGCCACCGATGCGAGGCGATCGACATGAAGAACGATGTCGATGCCAAAGGCCTGGAAGTTGCTGGGACCGGTGAAAGCGACCGGGAAGTTGAAGTACGGATAGCTGGCCTGGAACGGCGTCGACTTCCGCGCCATGCCCCAGGCCACCAACAGCGCCAGCGCCAATGACACCACCGCGCCGAACATCGCCATGTTCGCGGCCGAGCGGCGCGGCAGGGCGCTGGTCGCGGCGAGGACGAACGCCAGGAGCGGAACCAGGACGGTGAGAGGTACGGACCAGGCCAGCGCGCTCGCCGGGTCGAATTGGAATCCGGTGGCGGCACGCGCGCCAGAGGCCGCGCCTGAAGCTGCGGTCAGGATGTCGCCGAATGCGATGAGCAGGCTCAGCGAGAGCTCTCCCGACCGGCGAGCCCAACCCCAAGGGCGACAGCTGCGAGCGCCACGATCGCAAGCAGCACGGCCATCTCCTGGCCGATGAGAGGCGGGCCTGAGACCGCGGCGCTGAATCGGGCCACACCCGCAAATGCGATCCCGGCGCCGGCAAACATCACGGGCAGTCCCGTGAGGGCGGCGGTCAGCTGGCGCTTCCAGGCAGCAATGAACGCGCCAAGGGCGATCAGACCGGCGGCGACGAACATTACCGAGACGAGCGAGACGCTCACGGCCTGCCTTCCGTGTGGTCGCGCGGGCGCTCGCGGCGCCATGCGAAGGCGGCGCCGATCAGCGCGACCAGAACGAAACCTGCGACAGCTTCCGTGGCCAGCGCATCGTGGGCGAACATCAGCCGGGCCAGGCTGTTGCTCCCGAACACGCCTCCATAGAAGGTCGCGTGAACGAAGTCGCCGCGATAAGCGGCATAGGCCAAGGCCGCGAACAGCACGGCGGCCGCGACGGCGCCCAGCTGTCGCCAGACGGTGCTGACCGCCTGTTCGACCGTCCGGTAATCGGGCCGAGCGATCAGCAGCGCGCAACCTGCGTAGCAGAGGAGCGCGATGAGCGCGGCAAAGCCGGCCGACAATGACGCGTAAGCCCCGGCCAGGCCAAGACCCAGCAGCCCCAGCGCCAGCCCGCGGCGCTCGTGGTGGCGGACAAACGCCAGGCCGAGCCCGCCGATGGCGGCCAGTGCAGCGGACACGTAGAAGCCGATCGCGTGGAGGGAGTCCATCCGCACTCCGTGGTTGGTGAGAGAGGTCCTTGCCGACTACTCGCTGGAGGCGCCGGCGACAGCGCGCCAAGCATACAGGAGCCCCGTTCCAGCGATCCCGACCAGCCCGGCCGCCGCGGTCACCCCACCGCGGGTCGCGTCAACGCTCGTCAACGCGTAGCCGAAGGCGGCGAGGATGACCAGCAGTGGCAACGCTAGCGCCGCCGCGGCCATGCGTGGTTCTTCGATCCTGCGCAATCGCCTCACGCCCGCAGTATCGCAGGCAACCGATAATGGCCGTAAAGGGGTGTCTGACTCCGAGCCGGACTACGAACCGCCGTATCTGTATCTCGACTACCGAGCCACTGCGCTTCGCGCGCCCAAGCGCCCTCTTGTCAAGCTGCCGCAGGAATGGTTCCACCGCACTCGAGGCCCGGTTTTCGGACGCATCCCGATAAGCCCGAATGACGCCGACTTGACCCGCCAGCACAAAGGCGAGCCGTTGGGCGAGCGAATCATCGTCACCGGCCGGGTGCTCGACAGCGATGGCGCTCCGGTCCGAAACACCCTGGTCGAGGTCTGGCAGGCCAATGCGGCCGGGCGATACATCGATCCGGCCGACGACCACCCAGCACCTCTGGACCCCAACTTCACGGGCGCCGGACGCTGCCTCACTGACGATGAAGGGCGTTATCGATTCGTGACGGTCAAGCCCGGCGCATACCCGTGGCGCAACCACCCGAATGCATGGCGGCCGGCACACATCCATTTCTCGCTGTTCGGAGCGGAGCTGAGCAGCCGCCTCGTCACGCAGATGTACTTCCCCGATGATCCTCTGATGTCCCTCGACCCCATGGTGCAATCGATCCCCGACTTGCGTGGCCGCGACCTGCTGGTGGCGACCTTCGACCTGGCGATCACCGAACCGGAATGGGCCCTCGGCTATCGGTGGGACATCGTCCTGCGAGGCAGCACCGCAACCCCATTCGAGTCGTGACGGCGCCAACTCCGTCGCAGACTGTGGGGCCGTTTTTCGGGTTCGCCCTTCCTTTTGATGCTGACGGCGAAGCTGTTCGCCCGGGATCGCCCGGCGCCGTGCGCATCGAGGGTCAGGTCTTCGACGGCGCCAACGACGTGGTCGGCGATGCCCTGCTCGAGGCGTGGAACGCGGACCAGTTCGCTCGGTGCCGAACCGACAGGGAGGGCGCGTTTCACCTCACCGTGCACAAGCCAATCGCCGGGGACGGCGAGGCACCCTTCCTGAATGTGATGGTCTTCGCCCGCGGCCTGCTGCGCCATCTGCCGACGCGCGTGTACTTCCCAGATGAGAAGGACGCGAACGCGAGCGATCGGGTTCTGAATCGCGTCGATGCGGCTCGTCGCCACACGCTGATCGCCCAGTCCGACGGCGAGGTGCTTCGTTTCGACATCCATCTGCAGGGCGAATCCGAGACGGTGTTCTTTGCCCTCTGACATCCGCGCTGAGGTCGTGGGCAGCCTGCTCCGCCCGGCGGAGCTGGTCACGGCTCGCAGGCTGCGGGAAAGCGGCGAGATGAGCGCTGCCGACTTCAAGCGAGAGGAGGACCGCGAAGTCATCGCCGCGATTCGACTCCAGGAAGGCGCTGGGATCGATGTCGTCACGGACGGCGAGCAGCGCAGGTATGCGTTCTTCGGGCATCTCATCGACTCAGTCGACGGCTTCGAGAAAGAAGGAGGCTGGGCGATCCCATTCCGGGACGAGAAGGGCGAGCAGCTCGTGTTCAAGCGGCCCGTCGTGGTCGAGAAGCTGCACTGGCGCCGCAGCATGTGTGGCGAGGAGTGGACCTTCCTACGCGGGGTCGCAAAGCGCCGGGGCAAGGTGACGATGATCAGCGCGCAGCAAGCGGCCGCGTACTACGACCCGGAGAAGTCGAAGGGCGCGTACAAGACCCGCGACCAGTACCTCGCAGATATCGTCGACGTCTCGCGGCGTGAGGTCGAGGAGCTGGTGCGCCTCGGCTGCACGTATGTCCAGATCGATGCGCCGCAGTACGCGGCGCTGCTGGATCCGAAGATGCGCGAGGGCTACCGGCATCGAGGGAGCGACCCGGAAGAGCTGATCGACCGCTGCATCGAGCTGGACAACGCGATCATCCACCGCCATCCCGGCATCACGTTCGCGATGCACATCTGCCGAGGCAACAACCAGAGCAAGTTCTACGCCGAGGGCGACTACGAGCCGATCTCACGCATCTTCGAGAAGACGCTCTTCAATCGCTTCCTTTTGGAGTACGACGACGCCCGCTCCGGTGGCTTCGAACCGCTGCGGCACCTGCCCGAGGACAGGGTCGCGGTGCTCGGCCTGGTCTCGACCAAGAAGCCGCGCATGGAAACCGAGGACGAGCTCAAGCGGCGCATCGAGGAGGCGTCGGGGTTCGTGCCCCTCGAGCGGCTGGCGCTGAGCCCGCAGTGCGGCTTCGCGTCGACGATGGAAGGGAACCGGATCACGCCCGACGACCAGCGCCGGAAGCTCGAGCTCGTCGGGAGGGTGGCGAGGTCGGTCTGGGGGTAGGGCGCCTACTGACCGACAACCCGAGCCAACAGGGTTCGGCGGTTGCTGGTCGCGGTCTTCGCGAAGATGGACTTGAGGTGGTCCTGGACCGTGTTCTCTGACACGGACATCTTCTGAGCGGTGAGGTGGGTGTCGGCGCCCAGGATCAGATGCTCGAGAAGCTCGGCCTCTCTCCCGCTGAGCGCGCAAGCTCTGGAGAAAAGATCGAGTCGCTCTGTTGGTGAGCTCTTTTCGATGGTTACCGCTATGTCGGCGTTGCCCGCGCGCTCCGGGACGGCGAGCCGTGCCGCTCGCAGAGTGAGCCACACACCATCCGACAGGTGCACGCGGGCCCAGGGCGGGTGCTGATCGACTCCTGTCTCCACGGCTAGGAGCTGTGCGCCCACGTTGTAAGCCGCTGCCGGGATCGGCTGGCGCTCTTGGTCCGGTGGGATCAACAACCGCAGGTACTCGTCCGTCTCCGCCGTCTGCGCCCGCACCTCCAACTCCGGTGACAGGATCAGGACTGCCGGCCCGGCTCCAAGGACGGTGGGTGATGTCAGCTTGAAAGTTTCGGCTTGTGACCGCCGGAGTGCCTCGGTCACAGGCTTTGCTATCGAGGTGAGGAAAGCGGCATCGGATTCGGTGAAGGGCTCCGGACGGTTGATCCGCCAGAGATCCAGGAAACCCCAGCAACCGTGACGGTTGCGAAAGACCATGGACGCCACATCTGTCACTCCATATCGGCTTAGAAGCGAGTTCCACACGATGCTGCGTTCCAACCGCGCCGCAGTGCTCTCGTGCAGACGTGCGACCGGGCCCTTGACCAGTGTCCATCGATTGATCGGCGTGAGGTACTTGAGCATGATCAGACGCGGCAATTCGGGCATGCACGGTACATCGGCAAGCGGGGAGCATCCGACCTCGGTCTCGGGGTCCGTCAGAAGCCATGCAAACGCGTCAAACGCGACTACCGGCCTGATTTCGTTCAGGATGGCCACCCGCAGCGACCGGTCGTCGGCAACCGCGCTCGTAGAGATCCGCATGATCCGTTCGATCGCGCGCGATTGCGCGGTCATGCCAGCACGGGGTAATCCTAGCTTTCAAACATCGGGACCCCGGAGCGGTGCGATCGCGAAGATCCCACCAAACTGGGATGGCGAACGATGAGTCGACGGCCTACCTTGAATCAACACCACAACGACCAAGGAGAACGAAATGGCCACACTGCACATTCAGCACCCGATCACGGATTTCGAGACATGGACGACCGCGTTCAACCGGTTCGGCGAAGCGCGGCGCAAGGCCGGAGTCCAGGCACAGCGGATCCAGCGGCCCGTCGACAACGAGAAGTACGTCGTGATCGACCTCGACTTCGAGACGGTCGACAAGGCGCAGTCCTTCCTGGGCTTTCTGCGCAACACGATCTGGACCAGTGCCACGAACTCGCCGGGCCTGGCGGGGACGCCTGAGACATTGGTTCTCGAAGTGGCGTCTGTCGGCTGAGGCCGCAGCCGGGCTCCGATCTCTCGGAAGACTGCGTTACGGCCCGCTCGCTGACGAGATGTGGCACGGCGACCCGGTGCCTAGCGCGACAAGGGCAAGCCTTAGCCGACGTTGGCCGCCAGGTCTTGATAGGCCGGGAGGAGCTCGTCCCACCGCGCCTCCGTGTCGCCGCGATCACGCCCGGCGAGATGGGCGGCGAGATTTTCGGCGTGGATCTGCCACCCAACACCGTAGAAGGCGATCGTGTCCATGGGCAGTCCCTGCCCCTCGATGACCAAGATGGTCTGATCGCCGTCGGCGGTCAGCGTGGCCTCGATGGCCTCGTCGAACGGCTGCGCGCCGTGACCCTTCCGCCAGGACTCGTCCGATTCCCTGGCTGGTTGCGCAGAGTGACCAGGCAATTCCTCCGGACGTGGAGCGGCTATTCGCTAAGCGCATGGGCGCCACTGTCGTCGAGGTCAACTCGAGCCACCTTCCGATGGTTTCTCACGCCGACGAGGTGGTCAAGTTGATTGAATCTGCCGCCGAGAAGGTCCAGCAAACGGAGGCCGTCGCTTCCAAGTCGAGATAGTGCCGTCCAGTAGGGTCCAGCCCGGCGCTGCGTCGAGCGGCGCCGGACGGACCCAACCATCGAAGGCTCCTGCGAAACGGCGAGGCTTAGACCCGTCAGAAATGAAGAAGCAATCGCGGGCCGGCGCGCCTAGGCTGAAACCATTGACGCGGCCAACGCCGCGATTATCACGGGAGGAAACCAATGAAGATCAAGCTGGCAACCATTTACGTGGACGATCTTGACAAGGCGTTGCGTTTCTATACGCAAGTGGCCGGCTTCGTGAAGAAGACGGACGTTTCGCAAGGGGGGTATCGCTGGCTCACCGTGGCGTCGCCCGAAGAGCCGGATGGCACTGAGTTGCATCTCGAGCGCAACGACAATCCCGCGGCCAAGGCCTTCCAGAACGCACTCTTCGAGCAGGGCCAGCCGGCGGCCATGTTCTACACCGATGACGTCAAGCGCGACTACGAAAGGATGAAGGACACCGCCGAATTCAAGATGCCGCCCACAAAAGTGACAGGCTCGACCATCGCGCAGGCGAATGACACGTGCGGCAACCTGATCCAGATCACTCAGCTGGACCGCGTAAGCAGCGAGGCCGGTCGCAGGTAAAGCCGGTCGTAGTCAGATCAGCTCAGCATTGAGTTGATGTCAGCGGGTCGCGCCTAAGAGGGCGCGACCCCGACCCGTCTTCGACCAGCTCGACAAAGGCGAGCCCTACTTGCCGATCAGGACCTCAGTGGCCTTGATGATCACGCTGACCTTGTCACCGACCTTGAGCTTCAGCCTTTTCGCCGACCCGTCGGTTATGGCAGCCACGACCTTACCGGCCTTGACCTTGACCTCGACTTCGGCCATCACGGAGCCTGATTTCACGCGAACGACCTGTCCCTTGAGCTGATTGCGCGCGCTTAGTTGCACTTGCTTTCCTTCTGATTTCAAGCTGGATAGACGGCGACGTCGGTGGATTTGAAAGAGAGCCAGACCTTCCCCCCTTCGACCAGATTCAACTCTTTAAGCGCCGCGGGCGTCACCTCGGCCACCAAAGAAACCTCGCCATCGATCCGAACCCGGACGCGATTGCCCAACAGCTCGATGTTTGTAGCCCGACCGGACCAAACATTTCGCGGACTGCCTTCGGGGTGGGTTCGATGAATGGCTACCGCTCGCGGGTGAACGACCGCGAACACCTCGCCAAGCTCAGCGCCCGCGGCCGCCACCACCTGGCCGCCGGCCAACTTGACCGACCCATGATCTGCTTCTCCACGGAGCAGGTTGACTCCAACCAGGTCAGCCACGTACTGCGACCTCGGGTGTTCGGTGACCTCCTGCGCCGTGCCGGTCTGGACAAGGTGACCGTTCTCCATGACGATCAGGCGATCGGCGAGCGCGACCGCCTCTAGAGGGTCATGCGTCACAACGAGGCGGATGCCCTCGAAAGAGTCGAGGTGACGTTTGAGGTCACGGCGTACCTCGGCGCGGGTCGTCACATCGAGCGCCGCCAGTGGCTCATCGAGCAGCAGGAGCCTCGGGTTGGGCGCGAGCGCACGAGCCAACGCGACGCGCTGACGCTGGCCGCCCGAGAGCCCGGCCGGTTTCGAGCTCGCGTAGCTCTTCAACCCGACCCTGTCCAGCCAATGAATCGCTTTCTCGACCGCAGCCTGCCGCGATGTACCGCGCGAACGGAGCCCGAAGGCGACGTTCTCCAGGATGCTGAGGTGCGGGAACAGAAGATAGTCCTGAAATACGAAACCGATTGGTCGCCGCTCGGTGGGCACGTATGCACGGGTCACGGTGTCTTCGAGCACCTTCCCGTCCAGCCGCACGTGGCCTGAGCGGAACGGAACGAGCCCCGCCACGGCCCGCAGAAGCGTGGTCTTTCCCGCCCCGTTCGGGCCGAGCAGAGCCACCACCTCGCCCTCGTCGACGGTGATTGCCATGTCGAGGTCGAGCGGTCCGAGGGTGAGGCTGATCGAGGCATCAAGGCTCACGCGGAGCCGAGCCAGCGGTCCCTGAGCCCTACCAAGACCACCAGCGAAATCAGCAGCAGCACCAGGCTGAGAATGAATGAAGCGTTATGGTTGGTCTCCAGTAGGAGGTAGACCGCCAATGGCATGGTCTGCGTTACGCCGGGAAAGTTCCCCGCGAACGTGATCGTTGCTCCGAACTCCCCCAGGGCCCGCGCCCAGCACAGCACCGCGCCCGCGAACAGTGACGGACCGATGAGAGGCAGCGTGACCCGCGTAAACACCGTCCAGCGGTTGGCACCTAGCGCACGCGCGGCCTCCTCGTAGCGCCGATCCATCGACCGTAGACCCGCCTCTACAGTGAGGATGAGGAAGGGCATCGCAACGAAAGTCTCGGCCATTACGACGCCGGCGGTGGTGAACGGGAAGGTGATGCCGAAAGTGGTAGCAAGCCACGCTCCCATCAGGCCACGCCTGCCGAAAGCGAGCAGGAGAGCAATGCCGCCCACCACCGGCGGCAGGACCATCGGCAATGTGGTCAAGGCGCGAAGCAGATCGCGCCCAGGGAATGCGACCCGAGCATAGATCCAAGCCATCGGCACGCCGAGAACCAGCGCGACCGCGGTGGCAGATAGCGACGCGATCAGCGACAGCTTGAGCGCTTCGAGCGTTTCGGGCGCCGTCAGCGCTGCTACTGCATCGGCCCATGGCGACCGGACGATCAGCCCGATCAGGGGCACAATGAAAAACGCAGCCCCAATCGCCGCAGGCACGAGGGCGACAATCGGAACGCGCTCCCGCCGCATGGGAATCAGGAGGCCGAAAGGAACCCGAAAGACTGAAGCTTTGCCTGGCCCGCCGCGGACAAAACGTAGGCGACGAAGGCGTTGGCGGCAGCCGCATTCGCAGTTGCCTTGACCGCCACGATCGGGTACGTCGCGATCACGTTGTCAGCGTCGGGGACCGGGACGCCCTGCACTTTGTTGCCTGCTGCCGTGACGTCGGTTGTGTACACGATGCCGGCGTCCGCCTCGCCGAGCTCGATCTTGCCGACGACGGACTTCACGTCGGTTTCCAGGCTCTTTGGAGTCACGGTTACACCCGCCATCTTCAAAGCCTGCAATGCGTACTTGCCCGCAGGGACCGTCGGACCCTCCGTGATGTAAATCACTCCGGACTTCGCGAGGTCAGCCAGCCCCGTGATGCCTTTGGGGTTCCCCGACGCCACGACAATCTCGAGCTTGTTGCGCGCGAACACCTGTGGTGTGCCGGCCGTGAAGCCATCGCCCGTCAGCTTGTCCATGTTGGTCGTGTCAGCCGACGCGAAGACATCCACGGGTGCACCCTGTTCGATCTGGGTGACAAGAGTCGGAGTGCCGGCAAAGTTGAATTTCATGGTGACCCCAGAGTTGGCTCCCTGAAAAGATGTGCCCAGGGCGTTGAACGCTTCGGTCAGGGACGCCGCCGCAAAGACTGAGACAGTCCCGCTCAGGGGTGTGGCCGAAGGCGACGCCGACGAATTTTCCCCGCTGCTCCCGCAAGCGGTGAGAAGAACTGCGGCGACCGCCACAGCGACCCGATAACGCATCCACCCCTCCCTCAGCTGCGCGGCAGCTCAATCACAACGTTGGTTGCTTTCACAGACGCGACCGCAACAACGCCGGGTCTCAGCCCGAGCTCGTCCACCGACTCACGCGTAATGAGTGACACGATCCGATACGGCCCTGCCTGCATTTCAACCTGGGCTGCAACGCCATCCTTGATAACTCGAGTGATGATGCCGGCGAAACGGTTGCGAGCTGATTCACTGACCGCTGCCGGAGGATCCTGACGGGGGAGGTCGGCCATATAGCGAGCAAGCGCGGCTCCATCGATCTGCCGCTGACCCCCTGCCGACCGGCCTGTCTTGATGTGACCTGTATCGACCAGGCGCCGAACCGTGTCTGGGCTGACGCGCAGGAGCTCAGCGGCCTGCCCGATCCTGAGGTGTGTTTTCAAGTGAGGATGAGCTGACACCCTCGAACTATAGCAATTGCAGGTCTCTGGATCTGATTGCCCACAATTGGTTAATAACTGCCTAGGTATCGGGCATTTGCCAGATATCCAAGCAGTTCGATGGACTATCTAGGCCAGCGATTCAACCCAGGCGCGGTGCAACGACCCGTACCGGCCGCTGCGTTCGCGCAGCTCCCCGGGCGGGCCGTCCTCCACCACACGCCCCGCATCGATGACCAGCACCCGGTCCGCGATCTCCACCGTCGACAACCGGTGAGCGATGATGATCGCCGTCCGGTCGTGCAAAAGCGTGCGCAGAGCTCGCTGCACCAGGCGCTCCGAGGGCAGGTCGAGCGACGACGTGGCCTCATCCAGGATGAGCACCCTAGGATCCGCGAGGAAAGCTCGAGCGAAGGCCACCAACTGGCGCTGGCCCGACGACAGCCGGACCCCGCGCCGCCGCACGTCGGTCTCGTAGCCGTTCGGCAGAGCGCTGATGAAGTCGTGAGCTCCGATCGCTCGCGCCGCCCGCTCCATCTCCTCGCGCGTTGCTTCGGGACGTCCGAACAGCAGGTTGTCGCCGACATTGCCGGAGAATAAGAAGCTCTCCTGCGTCACCATCGCGATCGCACGGCGTAGCTCGGGCGTGGCGATGGAGCGCAGGTCGACGCCATCCAGCGTTACACGCCCCTCGCTCGGGTCGTAGAAGCGCGCCATGAGCCGCGCCATCGTGGTCTTCCCCGCTCCCGTCTCGCCAACCAAAGCCACGATCTGCCCGGCCGGAATCCGGATATCGATGTCGTGCAAGACAGCCTTGTCGCGATATGCGAACGTGACATTCTCGAAAGCCACCGCGCCCTTGATCGCACCGATGTGTACCGGCGTCGCGGGCTCCGGCACAGTCGGGCTTTCTTCGATGACCCCCGCGAGCTTCTCGAGCGCGGCGCCCGCCGCCTGGAACACGTTGTAGAACTGCGACAGGTCCTGCATCGGCTCGAAGAACTGCCGCAGGTAAAGGACGAACGCGGTCAGCAAGCCAAGCGTGAGCTGTCCCCGGATGACGAGGTAGCCGCCGAACAGGAGTACCAGCGTGGTCGTGAAACGGCCCAGCAAGTTGATGGCCGGACCGAAGGTCGACGCCAAGCGGTTCGACCAGATGTTGGCGTCCCGGTAGCGTCCATTGACGTCGGTGAAGATCTCTTGATTGCGAGGCTCGCGGCGGAATGCGTGCACGGCACGGATGCCGCCGAGCGATTCGACGTAGTGCACGATCACGAGGACGATCGCTCGACGAACCGCCCTGTAGGAACGCGCCGAGTTGTTGCGGAACCACCACGTCAACGCCAGCACCAACGGCATTGCGACCAGCGTCACGAGGCCCAGCCGCGCGTCGAGGCGCAGGAGGATGAACGTGATCGCGACCACGGATATCAGCGAGGTGATCACCGACGTCAGGCCCGTCGCCAGGAGTTCGTTGAGCGCGTCGATGTCGGAGGTCAGTCGCGAGATGATGCGGCCCGACGTGTAGCGCTCATAAAACGAGAGCGAGAGCTCCTGGACGTGGCCGAACAGGATTTTGCGGAGATCGAACATCAGGTCCGCGCCGATGCGGCCCGAGAGCCGGAGGAACGCGTAGTTCGCTCCAGCATTCACCACCAGCGCCAGGAAAAGCGCGCCGACGATGATCGCGAGCGCAGTCAGGTTTCGCGGCCCGATCCCCTTGTCGATACCGAGCCCGACCAGGGACGGCAGGGACAAGTAAGCCGTAGAGCGGATCGTGATCAGGGCCGCGGCCACGAGAAGCGCGATGCGATAGGGACGCGCCAGGGTCGCAAGCAGCCGCCGGCTTCGGCGCCGCAGCAGGCCCGCGACATTGGCCGAGTACTCGTCGACGTCTTCGGACGCGACTCCGCGCCAGCGGTCGGCCGGGACGGCGCTCACGCCGTTTGTGCCCTCGATGATTCGTACTCCTGGGACAGGAGCGCGCGGTAGAGCTCGTTGGACTTCAGGAGATCGGTATGCGCGCCGACCGCGACGACTCTGCCGCCGTCGAGGAGCGCGACCCGGTCGGCCAGAGCGAGCGTCGACGGCCGGTGCACTACGAGCAGCCCGGTCACGCCTTCGAGCACGCGCGCAAGCGACTCCTCGATCAGCGCCTCGGTGTGAACATCCACCGACGACAACGGATCATCGAGCACGAGCACTGGCGGGTTGCCGAGCACGGCTCGAGCCAGCGCTAGTCGCTGCCGCTGACCGCCCGACAGCGTGTAGCCCTGCTCACCCACCCTGGTCTCCAACCCCCAGGGAAGCTCCCAGACGAACCCGGCCTGGGCGACGTCGATCGCCCGCTTGAGCTCCTCGTCAGAGACGACGGGCCGCCCCATTACAAGGTTTTCGTGGACCGAAGCAGAGAACAAGATGGGGTCCTCGAACGCGACGCCGACGTGGGAGCGAAGCGAACGCAAATAAAGGTCGCGCACATCGACGCCGTCGAGAAGCACCTGGCCTTCGGCGACGTCGTACAGCCGCGGCAGCAGGTAAGCGAGCGTGGTCTTCCCGCTCCCTGTTCTCCCGACAATGCCAACGGTCTCCCCCGGCTCGATGACCAGGTTGAAGTCGCGCAGGATCCAGTCGTCGGACTTCGGGTACTTGAACCCGACCCCGCGAAACTCGATCCGGCCTTTACACCGATCCATCGAGTGGGCGCCCGCACGGTCGGCGATCTCCGGCCGCGAATCGAAGACCTCGTTCAGCCGGTCCGAGGCGGTCTGGCACTCCTCGCTCATCGAAAGCACATAGCCGATCGCGTCCATCGGCCAGGTGAGCATGAAGATGTAGGTCATGAAGGCGACCAGGCCGCCGATGGTGAGGCTGCCCTGGACCACGTGGAAGCCGCCGAGCAGAAGCACCGCCACGAGCGACAGGTTGGGCAAGAAGTTCAGCTGGGTCCACAGCTCCGAGCGCGCCTTGATGCCCTCCAGGCTAGTGCCGCGCACGAGGCGCGCCTGGTCTTCGAAGCGCTTCTGCATCAATGGCATGCGTCCAAACGCCTTGATGATTCGGACGCCGGTCGCCATCTCTTCGATGATCGTGGTGAGGTCTCCCTGCTGGTCCTGCAGGCGGCGTGCGATGAGCTTGTACTTGTCGTGGAACCTCAAGCTGAAGTAGGCGATCGGCAGCATGCAGATCAGAACCACGACCGTGAGCGCCCAATCTAGATTCACCATCAGCACGACCACGACCGCGAACGTCAGGAAGATCTGCAGGAACCAGATCAGACCGAAGCTGACGAAGCGCCGCACCGTGCTGATGTCGGCGATCGCCCGCGATAGTAGCTGGCCAGACTGCCAGTTGTCGTGGAACGAGACCTGCAGATTCTGCAGGTGCGCGTAGAAATCGTTGCGGAGGTCCGTCTCCATATTGAGGGACGCGATGCCGGAGTAGTTGCGGCGCAGGTAGACGAAGACGAACTCGAGCAGCCCGATCAGTACGAGCAGCCCCGCCATTGGTAGCAGCTGGCTCAGCTGGTGATGGGTGATAGGCCCATCGATGATGTACTCGATCACCTTGGGGATCGACGCCGCAGTGGCGAGGCCGCCGAGCTGTGACACACCGAAGACGATCACCAGCCCGATGTAGGGCCGCAGGTACGGGACGTAGCGCCGCAGCGCCAGGAGACCCAAGGTTGTTTCCTCTCATTGCGCCCACAAAATGGGCGCGCGAAACCACAAGCTGGCGGGGGTCGCTCAGTTTACAACGCCGGCTTTAGCCGGCGAGATCTCGAATTGACACGATGCCGACCACCTCGCCGTCCTTGACCACCGGCAGGTGGCGGAACCCTCTGTCGAGCATGGTCTTGAGAGCTCCTTCGACCGGCTCGTCAGGTCCGACCGTCACCGGGTCGGCGGTCATCCACGAAGAGACAGAGTGCGAAGGAGCGTCGTGCGACTGCGATATCGCGCGGACGGTGTCCCGCTCGGTGAAGATGCCATCAAGGCGGGTGCCGTCCATGACCAGCATGGAGCCGACTTGATGCTGCGCCATCAACGCCACCGCCTCTCCGACGGTCGTGGAAGGGTTGACCGTGAAAAGCGTCTCGTTCATGACCTCCTTGACGGTGGCCATGAGCGGATTCTATGCCTGGCCCGGTGGCATTGGGAAAGCGGCGAGCAGCGCGGTCGCGGCTAGGACCACGAGTGCCACAACACCTTCAGCGCGAGCTGCCGGCAAGCCCCGCCTCCACACGAGCGCGGACATGGCGACCATGACCAGGACGCCGGCCGATTTCGCGCTCAGGACCAGGCCGTACTGTGTCGCCCACAGGTCGCTCAGGCCGCGCAGCTCCTCCGTGGCACGAAGCACGCCCGTCAGGGCGGTGATCGAAAAGGCGAGGAAAGCGACCCGGCCGAAGCGGTCGAGCATCATGCGTCCCTCCCCTCCCCGCCACCCGGTGGGCGGTCGCAAATACGACAGGACCAGGATGCCGCCGGCCCACATTCCGGCCGACAGCACGTGGAGCGCGTCGGTGAAGATCGCGCCGGCAGCAGGGTTCACCGTGGCTGCGTGACCGGCAAACGCGAGGACAGCCGCAGCGAACATGCCCGGCACCACAACCCACGGACGGCCGTTGAGGCAAAGCGCCAGAGCAATGCCCTCAGCCACGACGCGTGCCGCTCCCAAAACGGTCGGCGGATTTTCGTGCAGCGCCTGGACGATCAGCCCACCGAGCCCCCCGACGAGGGCGGCCATGAGCCACCGATCCATCGGCGGCCGCGCCCACTGCAATGCCGGCCGCATCCCGGCCAGGCGGCGCACGACTACGACCCCGACGAAGCCGATCAGGCCGACGTACTCGAGCCAGCGCCACGCTGCCAGCGTGAGGTCATACCCCGTGGGGCTCACGGGATCGGCGGGACCCAGCTCGGGTTCGTGATCGCGGTGAGAACGTGGTCTTCCCAGCGTCCGTTGATCAGCAGATACTCGGGCGCCCGGCCTTCGATCTTGAACCCGCAGCGCTGCAGGACGGCGGCGCTGCGTGTGTTTCGCGGCATGTAGCTGGCGGCGACCCGATGGAGCTTCCAGGTGTCGAAGGCGAACTCGAGCGCGGAGCGAACCGCCTCTGTCATGTAGCCCTTCCGCTGCTCGCCCGCCGCCAGGTTGTAGCCGAGGTCGCATGATTGGAAGGCGCCGCGGTGAACCTGGGTCAGGTTGAGGTTGCCGATGACCCAGCTCGGCGCAGCGCGCGGGAACAGGAAAGCGCGGAAGCCGGCGCCAGCTGCCATCTCCTGCGCGCGAATGCGAACCTGGTCCAACCACAACGACTCGTCGAGGAAGTCGGACGCAAACAACGGCGAGAAGGGCTGGAGGTGATCGCGATTCTCGCGGTAATAACGAACGATCTCCGGCACATCGGCACCGTAGGCGAGGCGAATGACGAGGCGTTCGGTTTCGATCAACGCGGGTCTACACTAACGCCGACCTCGATGATTGAAGAGGCGCAGCTGAAGGACCTCGCGGGCGTCAGCGTGGAAGAGGTCGAGGCGCAGATGGACCGCCTCCTCGCACCCGAAATCGATTGCGCCTCGCTCTACCGCCGTTGGGAGCGCCAGCAGTGGGCCGTCTCCGACCTCGACTTCAAAACCGACGTTGAACACTGGGAGAACCTGCCTCCGAGCACCCGGCAGGTGATGCAGAACACGATGACGCTCTTTTTCATCGGCGAGCAGGCCGTAACCGACACGCTCGCGCCGCTGCTTCATGCGGCGCCATATGAAGACGAACGCATTTTCCTGGCCACCCAGATCGCGGACGAAGCCAGGCACACCGTGTTCTTTCAGCGCTTCTTCGAGGAAGTGCTGGGGGTTGGTGGAGGCTTACATGCCGCGCTCGAGGCGATCGGCCCCCGCACAAGTGAGGGCTTCCGGAAGATATTCGAGCACCAGCTCATCGATGCAATGGACCTGGTCCGCCGCGAGCCGCACAACGAGGTTGCCTGGCTCGAGGGCGTCGTGACTTACCACTTGATCATCGAGGGCTACCTGGCGCTGACGGGCCAGCGCACTCTCCTGCGCACGCTCCGGAATGTGAGCATGATGCCAGGCTTCGTCGCCGGCTTCACGGCAGTGGCTCGCGACGAGTCGCGCCACATCGGGTTCGGCGTCCTTGCCCTTCGTCGCCGCATCGCGAAGGAGCCGGAGATGGCGAGCGTGGTCACGCGCAAGGTTCTCGAGCTGCTGGAGCCGGCAGTGCGGACCGCCGTGGCGCCGGACCGGCGGCTGCCGATCGAGGATCCGCGCGACGTGCCGCCGCCACTTCGCGTCAACGGCATGGAGCTGCGCGAGTTTGCCCTTTCGTCGCTGGCGAAGCGATTGCGCGCGGCCGGCGTTTCTGAAGCGGCGGCCCAGGAGATCCGTCTACAAGGAATGGCTCTGTACGAGACGGCCTGGTCGGAGTACGAAGGCAACCACGGGTTGCGACATCCGGTGCGCTTCTACCAGGAAGGTTTGGTCACAGCCCCGTAGCCGCAGATTCGATGATGCCGCCGCCCAGAACTTTCGTGCCGTCGTACAGCACCGCCGCCTGACCGGGCGCCGCACCGAGGAAAGGCTCGTCGAGGACCAGCCCTCCGGATGCATACGTCGCCGGGATCGGCTGTGCGTGATAACGCAGCCGAGCTTCGCACCGCAGTGGCTGATCCACTCGACCATCGATGAAGCTCACGTCGCGAAGTGCCACCTCGTGGACAGCCAGCTCATCCTTTCTGCCGACCACCAGACGGTTGGATGGAGCGTCGATCTTGATCACGTACCAGGGGCCGGCGTCGCGCAGGTCGCCGAAGCCGCTCCTCTGCCCTACCGTGTACAGCGCGGTGCCGCGATGGCTGCCGAGCTCGCGACCGGCCGAATCTACGACCGCGCCCCCGCGAACGGGCAGCCTCTCGGAGAGGTACCGCGCCGTCTCGCCGCGGGGCACGAAGCAGATCTCCTGGCTCTCCGCCTTATCGGCGACCGGGAGGCCGAACTCTCGAGCGTGCTCGCGCACCTCGCGCTTGGCCATCCCGCCTAGCGGAAATGTGATCCGCGCCAGTCGCTCGCGATCGAGGTGGTAGAGCATGTACGACTGATCCTTGGCGGGATCGATTGCGGTGTGCAGCTCGGGTCCGTCCGCGCCGGCCACGATCCGCGCGTAGTGCCCGGTCGCGAGCTTCTCGAAGCCCAGGTCGAGCACTCGCGACAGCATGAGATCGAACCGCACAAATGCGTTGCATCGAACGCAGGGGTTGGGCGTCCGGCCTTCGCGGTAATCGCGGTGGAATGGCTCGATGACGCGCTCGCCGAACTCCGCCTCGAGGTTCCAGCAGTAATAGGGAATACCGAGAACCGTCGGCCGAGAGCGAGCAGCAGCCCCCATGCTTGGCGGAGTCCTGGGTTTCGCCTCGGGGCCACTGCTGGAGCGTGATGCCGGCGACATCGTGTCCTTGCGCCTGAAGCAGTGCGGCCGCGACAGAGGAGTCGACTCCGCCGGACATCGCAACCGCAACCCTCACGCGCTCTCCCCCAGGATCTGCTCGGTGACGACCTGCGCATCCTCGCCCACGCCATGGAGGATCGACGACTTCAGCTTCCGCATGAAGTGCACGCCCATGAAATACAGGCCGGGGACTCTGGTGCGGCCGTCGGTCTGGATGGGGAAGCCCATGTCGTCGAAAATTGGAAACTTCACCCAGCCGTACTCAGGCCGGTAACCGCTGGTCCAGATGACGCTTCCGATTCCTTCCCGCGCAATGTCGAGCTCGGTCCGCGTCTTGACTCGCATCGGCGGAGGAATGTCGTACACCGGCTGAGGCATCCCTTCCCTCGCGCAGTAGGCATCGATGTATGCCCTCAGGTCGGCCCACCGCGCATCGCCGAAGTCCACGCTCGCGGCCAGGTCGTCGGCAAAGCGAAGTGTCGAGCCATCCGCGCGCATGAAGCGCCCCAGCAGCTCGACGCCCATCTCGTGGAGGGTGCGGAAGTGAAGATCATGCCCGCCGCCATGGCCCGTCGCCTGAGGATTCCCCACCAGGCGCGCGGCGGGCGACGGGAGCTTGTCCGGGGTCCGGTCGACAAAACCCGACTTGATCATCCACCAGACAAGGTCGTGGCCCGCAAGCCGCCGAGGGATCCAGGGGCAGCGGCCGCAGGCGAGAAAAACCTTGCGGCCCGACTCGTACAGCTCCTCCGCAAGCTGGCAGCCGGTCTGACCGCTGCCGACGATCAGCACGTTTCCCGGCGGCAGCTTGGCCGGGCTCCCGTAGTCTTCCGCGAGGACCTGGTGGAGCGTCGACGGCAGCGTGTCTGCGCCAGCCGGCCGGTGCGCCTTGTGATAAGAGCCCGAAGCCACCACCACCGTGCGTGCGCGAACCTGCTTGTCGCCCAGGCTCAGCAGGAACCGGCCCTCCGAATCTGCTTCGAGTGCTGAAACCTGGCTCATCTCTCGCACTGGCGGGCGGAAAGAAACCGACCAGGTTTCAAAAAAGGCGATCAGCTCTGCCAGGGACATGAATCCATCAGGGTCGGAACCTTGATACGCGGCGCCGGGGAGTATCACCGACTGGTTGGGTGTGACCAGGCAGAACGAATCCCAACGACGGCTGCGCCAGGTCTCCGCGATCCGGCCGCTGTCGAAAACAACGTGTTCGGCGCCCGCCTGGGTCAGGTACCAGCTGGTCGCGAGTCCCGCCTGCCCGGCGCCGATGACTGCGATGTCGATGCTCTCGGTCATCCGGCGGCCAATAGTAGTGGAGGCCTAGCCTACGAGGTCGCCCTCCGCAGGCTCGACGGCCACACCGCGCGATTCGAGATATTCGACCCCACGGTCCAGCTCCTCTGGCTCGCCCGTGACCTCCAGCAGCACCCAGCCCTGGTCGCGCGTCACGTCGGCACGGCGGATGTTGGTCACAATCTCGAACTTGCGACCGAGCTGGTAGATGACCGGCTCCTTCACGAGGTCCGGACCGAAGATCAGCTTGAGACGCCGCCTCGCCATGAGGCGAAGTCTATTAGCCGCTAGCCTCCGGCGACCGCCGGCACGATGGAGATCTCGTCCTTCTCGGAGACCTTCGCTCCCAGGCCGGGGCCGAGCCGGACGTCCTCGTCGTTGAGGTAGACGTTCACGAACTGGCGGAGCTCGCCGTTTGCGTCCAGCAGCCTCTCCTTGAAGCCGGGGTAACGTGCATCGAGCGCCTCGATCGCCGAGCCTAGGTCGGTTGCTTCGACCGCCACGGTCATTTGGCCGTCGGACAGGCGTCGAAGCGGTCCGGGAATTCGAAATTGCGCCACGGCTAAATTGTCACCTTTTCCCGAAACGACTTGAGGGTCGGATCTATTTCGACGCGGCGCGCGTTCCCGTCGACCGACGCCAGCACGTCGGCGGTCTTCAAGCCGTGCCCGGTGACATAAGCCACCACCACCTCATCGCCCTTCCAGCGCCCCGCGCGGGCAAGCTTGGCGAGGACGCCGATGGTCACGCCGCCGGCGGTCTCGGTGAAGACGCCCTCGGTGCGTGCAAGCAGGCGAATCGCCTCCACGATCTCCTCTTCGGTCACCGCTTCGACGACGCCCCCAGTCTCGAGCGCGATCCTGTTGACGTACATGCCGTCAGATGGATTGCCAATCGCGATCGAGCGCGCGATGGTGTTCGGCTTGACCGGCAGCACACGCTCAGGCGTGTCCGATTTGAATGCGTTGTAGACCGGGGAGCAGCCGAGAGCCTGTGCACCGGTCATTGCGGGAACCCGATCGCCGCGTACCAGCCCATATTCCATGGCCTCGCGGATCGCCTGGCGATGCCGAACGAACTGGCAGCCGCTGGCGATCGGGATGATGATCTCGTCCGGCAGCCTCCAGCCGAGCTGCTCAATGGTCTCGAAAGTCAGGGTCTTGGAGCCCTCGGCGTAGAAAGGCCGGATGTTGATGTTGCAGAACGCCCAGGGGGTGGACTCCAGCAGCTGGCTGCACAGGCGATTCACCTCGTCGTAATTGCCGCGCACCGCGACAACGTTGGGGTCGAACACGCTGATGCTCACGACCTTCGCCGGCTCGAGGTCGACCGGGATGAATACAAAACACTCGAGTCCCGCGCGCGCCGAGTAGGCGGCGACCGCGTTGGCGAGGTTGCCCGTGGACGCGCACGCGATGGTTTCGAATCCGTGGGCGCGCGCCCAGCTGATCGCGACCGACACGACGCGGTCCTTGAAAGAGTTGGTTGGGTTCATGCTGTCGTTCTTGAGATAGAGGTTGCGGAGACCGAGCTCCTCACCCAGGCGCTCGGCTCTCACAAGCGGGGTGAATCCCTCGCCGAGGGTCACGACCGGAGTCGAGTCCTCGATCGGGAGTAGGTCGCGGTATCGCCACATGGATGCGGGTCCTTGCTCGATGCGCTCCCTGGTGACGACCTTCTTCAACGCCGCCTGGTCGTAAACGACGTCGAGCGGCCCGAAGCACATCTCGCAGACATGGGTCGCCTGGAGCTCGTACTCGGCACCGCACTCGCGGCATTTCAGCCCCAGGAGCTTGGCCATCTTGTCAGTTTAGAGTGGGAGTTACGAGAGGCCATTGATGGACAAGCGCGATCTCAAGGATCGGTACGAGGCCACGGGCGACGAGGCGGCCTATGAAGAAGCGCTGCCGCTTTACGAGCAGGCGATAGCGAATGGCGCCGACCCGCAAGACTTCATCGATTTCGGCTACCTGCTCGAGTGCCACGCCAGGAACCTGCTGCGGCGGGCCGTGGCCAGCTATGAGCACGCGCTGGAGCTCGACCCCGAGCTGGACAAGGCCTATTACCAGATCATCGGGGCGCGCGCCGGCCTGCGAGAGACCGAGCTTCCCATCGCGCTGCACGAAAAGCGACTGGCCGCCGCCCCTGAAGACATTCGCGAATACCGGTTTCTCGCAAGCGCATACCTGGCAGCTCACGCATATGGCGAGGCCGCCGAGGTGATCGAGCGAGGGCTCGCCCTCGCGCCGGACGACGCGGTCCTGATCGGCTCCCGCGCCGAGGTGCGTGGTGAAACAGGCGACTCGGAGGGCGCGTTGAGCGATTGGCGGCGCGCACTAGAGCTGGATCCCGACCACATCGGCCCGCTTTTACATGAGCGCGTTCTTCCTCGAGCGCCTGGGCCGCCGGCAGGAAGCGATGGACACGTGGCAGAGGATCATCGACTGGAGCGAGTCGCGCGGCTACGAGCTGGACACGTTATGGCCGAAGCAGGAGCTGGCGAGACTGACCATAGGTCAGTCGGCGGTCTAGTCGGGCCCTCGAGGCAGGCGCTCGAATCCAGTCGGTGCTGGAATCGTGAGCATGCGCCCGTCATCAGTGCGCACGATCTGCCATCCGCCTTCGTGCACCATCCAGTGATGCCGGTAGCAAAGAAGAGTCAAGTTGGGCATGTCGCCGGGCCCGTCATGGATCCAATGAACCAAGTGATGGCCCTCGGTCATGCTCACCGGCCGATCGCAACCCGGCCACGTGCATCCGCCGTCGCGGACTTTGAGCGCCTTGCGCTGGGGTCCGGAGATCGTGCGCTTGGCGCGCCCAACGTCGATCAC
>Ga0193751_1000809_pt1 | contig 21958 bp, 20 predicted proteins | sample L1c2metaG_FD_143050 | JGI IMG/M metagenome (GOLD analysis project Ga0193751, IMG submission 143050) | Soil microbial communities from a riparian zone of the East river system, Colorado, United States - L1c2 | ecosystem: Environmental > Terrestrial > Soil > Riparian zone | place: USA: East River... | reverse complement strand
CGACCATAACGTGTTGAGCCCGGTATCGAAGACGAAGATTGCGTCGCCCTTGGCAAGATCGCCAACCGCGCGCGCCACTGCCTGCGGATGAATGCGATCCTTGCTGCGCGCCGGATCAGCTTGTTTATCCAGCATCTCATCCCACTTGTGGCGCTCTTTGGTAACTTGATCCCAGAATTTCGTATCGCTCTTGGCCGCGACTTTGCCGAGCAGCAGTTTTAGCGTCGGCTTTATCGAACCAAGCACGCCTAGCGCGGTCGGGGCCCGCCGTCCCAGTACCTCCGGCCTGTCGTCGAGCTGGACGACCGAGCCTTTGCTGGGGAGAAATTCCGAATAGGGATAGTCGGTGCCAAGCATCAGCAGCAGGTCGCAGTGCATGATTGCATTGTAGTCGGGTTTGGTGCCGATCATGCCAATGCCGCCCATCCAATGCGGGTCATCGTAGGGCATGATGTCCTTGCCCTTGACAGAGTGAATGAGCGGCGCCTTGAGGCGATCCGAGAGTAGCCGCAGCTCTTCCGCGGCGCCTTGGCAACCTGCCCCGCACATGATGACAACGCTGCCGGCCGCGCCAATCCGGCGGGCGATTTCGGCAACATCGGCTTCGCTGGCTGCGAACTCGGACCTAGGCTTCAAGGTCGCTACGCTTTGGACGCCGCCATTCACATTTGCGCCGATGACGTCCTGCGGCAACGTCAGATGCGCGACGCCGCGCCCAGCATAAGCAGCGGCGATCGCTTGATGGAAAACCGCCGGTGCTTGCTCCGGCGAGGTGACGGTCTGAGTGTAAAGAGAAACATCGCGGAACAAGAGGTCAGGCTCGGTCGCCTGAAAGAAGTCGGTGCCGCGCAATTTGCGCGGCATGTCGCCGGAGAGCGCCAGAACCGGAGCATGGTCACGGCACGCCTCATAGAGGCCGGCGACGAGATGTGTGCTGCCCGGGCCGGTCGTGCCGGCGCACACCCCTAGCCGGCCCGTGAGCTTGGCCTGGCCGGAGGCGGCGAGTGCTGCGCCCTCCTCGTGGCGGACGCCGATCCATTCGATGCCGCTGCGGCGAACTGCGTCGGCGAGAGGATTTAGCGAGTCACCAATCAGTCCGAAAATGTGCTTGACCCCGATCTGTTCGAGCACGCCAATCAAAAGACCCGCGACTGTTTGGGACATCTGCATCTCCTCTTACGTAGGGGCACGCGTTGGCCGAAGACGCGCGATGGCGCGCGCGAAGCGCGGTTCACATCCTAGACAGTCTGATTTTGCTCGGCTCGGGCAGTCCGGCCCGGAGGCCGCTATTTTTCATGTCACGCAGTCAGCCGCCGGCGCGATTCCAGCCGCGGATGCGATCGCCATAGACCTCGAAGCCATTCGGCGTGACCACCACGGTGTCTTCAAGCTTGATGAAGCCGCGCTGCGGATGTTGCAGCGTCGTCTCCACCGAAACCACCATGCCGGTTTCGAGCGGCCGATCCGCGTCATAGGCGTCATACGGCACCGGCCCCGCATTGGTCAGCCGCGGCGCTTCATGGCTGACGAGACCCATGCCGTGAGCGAGGAAGTGGGTGTGGTTGTGGATCTTCGATTTATGCAACACGCCGTTGGCAGCCGCATAGATCTCCTTGCCGTGCACCCCGGCGCGGATTGGCTTCATCGATGCCTGTTCGACGGCTTCGACCTCGGCAAGTAGATCCACCAGCTCATCGTCTGGCGCGCCGACGATGCCCATGCGGGCGACATCGCCGATATAGCCGTGATAATTGCCGCCGGAATCGAGCGAGAGCACGTCGCCCTCCTCCCAACGCTGCTCGGAAGGCGCGCGGTTCAAATTCGAGCCTGCCGCAATCAGGCAATAGTCGAAAGTCAGCCCGCGCATTGTTTCCTCGCGGCGCAGCGCTTCGGCCAATTCGGTCTTGGTGGCGCCGGCGCCGTAATTGTGAAACACCGCGGCCATGGAATCGATCACGGCGTCCGAGGCAATGCGCAGCATCTGCAGCTCCTCGGGCGACTTGATCGCGCGCAGCCGTTCGAGAACGAACAGTGCGTCTTTGATTTCGCTGCCGGGGAAAGCCCGCCCCAGAACCGCCGAGGAATCCGCTGGCAGGAATGCCAGCTCGGCGCCAATGCGCTTCGGCTTCGCAACCAACTTACGCGCGTATTCGACCGCCTTCTCCATGACGTCCACCGAGCCGGAGCTTTTGACGTTGAGCTCGGATACCCAGAACGGCTTCACCTCGTTCTGGTAGTTCTCCATCCGGTGGCCGAAGAAGCCTGCTTTGTCCGGTTCGCCTTTGGCATAAACGAATACCGGCAGGTAGCGGGAGAGGCCCATCGCGTCCATAGATTCGAAAAAGAACGCGCGATGGCCGCCGAGCAGGTACTGCACGTTGTGCTTCGATGTCACAAGCAGCACGTCCATGCCGGCGTCGTCCATCAGCCGGTCCAGCCGTTCAGTGTCGAACGGCGCTGTGTTCTGTCGCTTGGCAACATCGAGCATGAGCGGTCTCCTGATCGGTCTCTTGATCGGCCTCTTGGCGGCGAAGAGGCGAAGAGGCGAAAGCTAGTTCGGCGCTAGCCTAACAGTTCCGCGCTTGCGGATGAACCCGCTGGCGCTCGATGCCTGCTTTGCACTGGCCAAGTAGTAGCAACCCAGAATTCGCGCCCGCCATCAAGATAGGCAAAGAACGGGGCGAAGTTAGCCCCACAATTGCGCGCTGGCGAGCCGTGCGAAGTTAGCCCCACAGTTGCGCGCTGGCGAGCCGCGCGCCTTGCACCAGCGCATCGAGCTTTGCCCACATGATGCTGGGATGGACGCGGCGATGGAACGGTCCCTGGGCAAAGCCGCAATCGGTTCCGGCCAAGAGATTTTCCCGCCCTATCAGGCGGGCAATACGCACGATGCGCTCGGCGACAAGCTCGGGATGTTCGACCACGTTGGTGGCATGACTGATCACGCCGGGAATGAGCAGGCGATCCGGCGGCAGCTTGGCCGTTTCCCATACCCGCCATTCATGCTCATGCCGCGGATTGGCGCCCTCAATGACATAGGCGCCGACCTTCATGCGCAGGATTAGATCGACAATGTCCTTGAGCGCCACGTCACTGGTGTGCGGTCCGGGCCAGCTTCCCCAGCAAACGTGATAGCGGATGCGATCGGCCGGCAGCCCGGCGATCGCCTCATTGAGCACGTCGACCTGTAGCGCCAGCCAGTTGCGGTAGTCGGTAAAACTCGCCGGCGGCACCATCCGATCGTAGGTGACCGCGGCGCGCGCATCGTCGAGCTGCAGCACGAAGCCGGCATCGATGATCATGCGATATTCAGTGCGCATCGCCGCCCCGATGGCGCGGATCAGGTCTTCTTCGCTCTTGTAATATTCATTCTTGCGATCGGGGATGACGCTCGCCGGCGCTGCGACGGGAAGAAATGCTTCCGCGGCATCGACGTCTTTGAGCGCGCCCTTGAAATTCGCGATGTCGCGCTTGAGCTCGGCTTCGCCGGTATAGGCGATCGGCCCGACGCATACCGCTTCGACCGTCGTCGCCACGCCCTCACGCGCGTCAAGCTCGGCGTAAAACTCCGCGAAACGTTCGCGGTCGACCCCGCGGGTGAAGGGGTTGGCGCCCGGCTTGACCGGCCGCCGCTCGAAGCCGTTTAATCGCTCGAGGACATATTGCGACCAGCTGATCGATTTGCCGAACTCGCCATCGCTGACGATGTCGACGCCGCTCTCGGCTTGCTTGCGCACAACTTGCGCAACGGACGCTTTCAAGCAGTCCTCATAGGCCGCTTGGTCATAGGGCTTGCCGGCTTGCTTGGCGCGCAAAAACTCCTGCAACGGCGCGGGGCGGATCAGGCTGCCCACATGGGTGGTCAGAATACGGTCGGTGCTGCGTTTCATCGCTTTCCTTCAGGGTGCGCGGCGCCGGCAGTGATACAGGAGCGAGCGAAGTTCGCAATGCGTGGGCCAGTGCACCCTTACCCCGAATTGGCGACCACTTCCCGGCTTGCTATGAACTAGCCGTGTAGAGGACCGCACGCCGAGAAACTATGACCATGCAAGTGCAGAACGGCATCATTGAAGCCATCGGCAATACGCCGTTGATCAAGCTGCGGCAGGTCTCCGAGGCGTCCGGGTGCGCCATTCTGGGCAAGGCCGAGTTCATGAATCCCGGCCAGTCGGTGAAGGACCGACCGGCGCGCCAGATGATTCTAGAGGCGGAAAAACGCGGCGATATCCGGCCGGGTGGCCTTGTCGTCGAGGGTACTGCCGGCAATACCGGCATCGGGCTGGCGCTGGTCGCCAACGCCCGCGGCTATCGAACTCTTATCGTCATTCCCAATACGCAAAGCCAGGAAAAGAAAGACATGCTGCGGCTCGCCGGCGCAGAACTCATCGAGGTGCCGGCGGTACCGTACAGTAATCCGAACAATTATCAGCACATTGCGCGTCGATTGGCCGAACAATTGCGTGGGAACGAGCCGAAGGGTGTTCTCTACGCTGACCAGTGGAATAATCTCGACAATCGCCTAGCGCACTATCTGAGCACCGGCCCTGAAATCTGGCAGCAGACCGATGGGAAGGTCGACGGCTTCATCTGTTCCGTCGGCACTGGCGGAACGCTGGCTGGCGTATCGCAATATCTGCGCGAGAAGAAAAAGGACGTGGTGATCGGCTGCGCCGATCCGTGCGGCGCCGCAATGTATGACCTGTTTGCGCACGGCGTTGCCAAGGCCTCAGCGGGCAATTCGATCACCGAAGGAATCGGGCTTGGCCGCGTAACCCCGATCATCGACGGGCTGAAGTTGGAGAAGCCGTACATTATTCCCGATGAGGAAGCCGTGCCCTTCATTTTCGATCTACTCGAGCACGAAGGGCTGTGCCTCGGCGGCTCTTCCGGTATCAACGTCGCCGGCGCCGTTCGCCTGGCTAAAGAGCTTGGTCCCGGCCACACGATCGTGACCATTCTCGCCGATTACGGCACAAGGTATCAATCCAAGCTGTTCAACCCGCAGTTCTTGCGAGAGAAAAAACTTCCCGTCCCGCAATGGTTAGAGCGCAAACCGAGCATCAAGGTTCCCTATGAATGAACTTCGCGTGAACTTGATCCACCCATGCGCGTTATTTTGTAACACCCTATGACAAACGATAATTTCCCTCCTGCATCGCAGTCGAGCCGCTGGCTCCGTTCAACCGAGTGGCTCGCCGAGCACCTGCGCGATTCGAATCTTGTAGTGGTTGACGCAACCTATTTTCTTCCGACGCATAACCGCGACGCGCACGCCGAGTACCGAAGCGCTCATATCCTCGGCGCGGTGTTTTTCGACATCGAATCGATCAGCGATCATTCCACCGACTTGCCGCACATGCTGCCGGGCACCACGCAGTTCGGCGAGGCGGTCGGCGCGCTCGGCATCGGCGACGGCGATACAGTCGTCGTCTATGACAATAGCCCCTTGTTCTCCGCAGCGCGGGTATGGTGGACATTTCGACTCTTCGGCGCGAAGTCGGTCTACGTGCTCGACGGCGGCTTGCCGAAATGGAAATTCGAAGGCCGGCCCATTGAATCCGGCGACGCCAAGCGCACGCCCAAGAAATTCAACGCCGAGATGAATGTCAGCGCCGTGGCGCTGCTTGATGATGTCCGCTTGGCGCTGGCCGCCGACAGCGTGCAGGTGGTCGATGCGCGCTCGGCGGAACGCTTCGCCGGAAAAGCGCCCGAACCGCGTCCCGGGCTGCGCTCGGGTCACATGCCGCGCTCGTTCAATGTGCCTTTCGACCGGTTGATCGAGAACGGCCGGCTGAAGTCACGTGAGAAGCTCGCCGCGGCATTCACCTCCGCCGGAGTCGATCTCGACAAGCCGATCATCACCACCTGCGGTTCGGGTGTCACTGCGGCGGTACTCACCTTCGCGCTGGACGCACTCGGCAAAGAACCCAAGGGTCTCTACGACGGCTCTTGGGCGGAATGGGGCTCGCGTCCCGATCTACCCGTCGAACGCGGCTGATCGGCGAAACTAATGCCGATTACCAAACCGGTTGCCCTGATCACTGGCGGGGCGAAGGGTATTGGCCGCGCCATCGCCCGCCATTTGCTTTCGTCGGGATGGCAGGTCGGCATTAACGATCTGCCGGACAGCGGATTGCGCCGCGCGTTTTCGCGCCAGCGCGGCGTGTTCGTCATCGAAGGCGACGTGCGCGACGAGGAAGCCGCGTCTGACGCAGTCGACGCGACGGTTCATCGCTTCCACCCCCTCGATGCGGTTGTCGCCAATGCCGGTATCATGATCCGCAAGCCACTGCGCCGCTTGACGCTCGCGGAATGGCATCGCGTACTCGACACCAATCTGACCGCTGCCTTTCTGCTGGCGCGCGCCGCCGAGAAACCGCTGCGGCGGGCGCACGGTGCGATCGTGACGATCGCCTCAACGCGGGCGCTGATGTCGGAGCCCAACACGGAGTCCTATTCGGCAAGCAAAGGCGGACTGGTGGCGCTGACGCACGCATTGGCGATCAGCCTCGCGCCGGACGTGCGGGTCAATTGCGTCAGCCCCGGCTGGATCGAGACCAAGGACTATGCCGGTTTGCGCCGCAAGGACCACAGGCAGCATCCGGCAGGCCGGGTTGGCAAGCCAGAGGATGTCGCGGAACTTGTCGGCTGGCTGCTCGACGCCGAGCGCTCCGGTTTTGTCACCGGCGCCAATTTCGTGATCGACGGCGGCATGACGCGCAAGATGATCTATGAGGCGTGAAAGAGGCACGCTGAGCGTGCGCCAGCTCAGATCGCCACTCCTTTCGGGGCCGTGTACGTCTGGTCCTGCAGATTGCCGGTATTGACCGTGCCGGCTGGCTCGAAGCACAAAATCAACGCCTCTTGGTCGGCACAGGTGTGATGCTCGACACCGCGCGGCACGACGACGCATTCTCCGGGCTCCAAGCTCACGACGTGATCCTTAAACTCGACGCGGAACCGGCCGCGCCAGACCATGAAGAACTCGTCCTCCTGCTCGTGATAATGCCAGGGGAATTCGCCCTGAACTTTCACAAGCTTGATCTCTTGGCCGTTCAAAGCCGCGATGGTCTTGGGACGCCAATGTTCGCTGAACAGCGCGAATTTTTCGTCCAGGCTGATCTTGTTCATCTCGGTGGTCTCATTCTCTCCTTCGTTTTATTATACTGGGTATAGTCGATACGAGGGTTAGCGCATGATCTTCCGCCAGCTCTTCGACAGCGCATCCGGAACTTACACCTATATCCTCGCCAGCCGGCCGGGCGGCGAGGCGCTGATTATCGATCCTGTCCTGGAGAAGGTGGACCGTTATCTGCAACTCATACGCGAGCTCGACCTGAAGCTCGTAAAGGCTGTCGACACCCATCTGCACGCCGATCACATTACCGGGCTCGGCGCACTCCGCGATCGCACACATTGCATCACGGTGATGGGCGAGCAGTCCCAGGCCGACGTCGTATCGATGCGGGTCGCGGAGGGCGATCGCGTCGAGGTAGAAGGCGTACGGCTCGACGTGCTGTACACCCCGGGTCACACCGATGATTCATATTCGTTCCTGCTTCCGGATCGCGTCTTCACCGGCGACACGCTGTTGATTCGCGGCACCGGCAGAACCGATTTTCAGAACGGCGATCCGCGCGCGCAATATGACTCGATCTTCAACAAGCTATTGAAGCTGCCGGACGCCATGCTGGTCTATCCGGCGCACGACTATAAAGGCGACACCGTTTCTACGATCGGCGAGGAAAAGCTGTTCAATCCGCGACTCAGGGTGAAGTCGATGGATGAATACGCGGAGCTGATGAACAATCTGAAATTGCCGAACCCGAAGATGATGGATGTGGCGGTGCCAGCGAATATGCGGGTCGGCCTGCACCAGGATGAGGTTGCGCGCAGAGGCTGGGCACTATCCGTCGGCGACGCGATGGCGCTGCGTGGGCGGTCCGACATCGCGCTTATCGATCTGCGCGAAAAAAGCGAGCGCGAAAAGCACGGCGTTATTCCGGGGTCGCTACACCTGCCCTACCCGCAACTGCCGAGCGAAATCGGCTTCGGCGGTATTTTACATGAACTAGTGGCGCAGTCGGGCAAACGGATCGTGTTCTATTGCGCCTTTGGCGAACGCTCGGCCATGGCGGTTCAGGCGGCACAGGACGCCGGATTGAAGACCGCGTGTCACATTGCCGGCGGGATCGACGCCTGGAAGAAGGCAAACGGACCGCTGGTGCAATAGTTGCGATAGCTCCTCGGCGCTGGCAGTCACCATCACGGACGCATTGCCACCAAGTGTCATTATTTCTTCGATTTCGAACCCGCTGCCCTACACGCATAGCGACCATGCAGCGCGTGTTCATGAACATCGCCGCCGCAGCGCCTATACTTTCGTCGGCTGCATTCATGAGGTCATTTCGATGGCACAACACGATGTTCTCAATCGCCGGACAATGCTTGCTGGCGGCGGCGCGCTCTTCCTTGGCGCGGCATTCGGGCCCGCCGAGTTGCGGGCCCAGACCAAGAGCGACGGCAAGATTCCAATCGGAACGGTCGGCGCCGGCCATATCGGCGGCACGATCGGCGGGTTGTGGATCAAGGACGGCCATAAGGTCCTGTTCTCGTCGCGCCACCCCGAGGAATTAAAGGAACTGGTGGCGGGCCTCGGACCATTGGCGCAAGCGGGCACCGTCGACCAGGCGATCGCGTTCGGCGATGTTGTGTTGATCTCCGTACCCTACGGCGCACTGCCGCAGCTGGGCCGGGATCACGCCGCAGCGCTGAAGGGGAAAATAGTACTCGACACCTGCAATGCTGTTGCCGCGCGCGATGGCGCAATCGCCGATGAAGTCGAGGCGAATGGCATCGGCGTGACCTCGCAAAAATACTTGCCAGGAACGCAGCTTGTTCGCGCTTTCAACACGATGTCCTACAAAGTGTTCGCGAGCGAGGCGAACCGTCCCGATCCGAAGCTCGCGGTCCCGATCGCCGGCGATGATGCCGAGGCGGTGCGGGTCGCGGCGGCATTGGTGCGCGGCGCCGGCTTCGACCCGGTCATTGTTGGCAAGCTCGCAGACGCGAAGCTGTTCCAGCGCGGCGGGCCGGGTTACGGGCAGCAGGTCAGCGCAGCCGACCTAAAGCAGAAGTTGTCGCTGTCGCAATGACGCTGGAGACGACCGGCGGCAGCGGCGGGATGGCATTGCTGCATCGCTGGATCGCACGCGCGGTGCCGGCTACGCCGCAAGAGCGCGCCGCCGCGTTGTGGTCGTTTGGCTATTTTTTCGCGCTGCTCGCCGGATATTACGTGCTTCGCCCACTGCGCGATCAGATGGCAATTACCGGCGGCGTGCGTAATCTGCCGTGGCTGTTCACCGCGACGTTTGTCACGCTGCTCGTTGCGCAGCCGCTCTATGGCATGCTCGTTGCCAAGCTACCGCGCGCCCGTTTCGTCCCGATCGTCAATCATTTCTTCGTCGCCAACCTGGCTCTGTTCTGGCTGTTCCTGACGCTGCAAATCGATACCGCCCTGGTCGCCCGCATGTTTTACGTCTGGGTCGCCGTATTCAGTCTGTTTGCCGTTGCGGTGTTCTGGTCGTTCTTGGCCGACATATTCACGGCCGACCAGGGCAAACGACTGTTCGGCTTCATCGGCGCCGGCGGCACCGCTGGCGCGCTGCTCGGCCCGGTCATTACGATTTGGCTCTCCGTCCCGCTCGGCCCAATCAATCTTTTGATCGTAGCAATGATTCTGATCGAGGCCGCGGTGTTCTGCGTCTGGCGCCTGGAACAGGCCGCGACTGTCCGCGAAACCGGCCGCCCGCATGACAAACGACTCGGCGGCGGCGCCTTCGCAGCGCTGCCGGAGCTTATTCGTTCGCCTTACCTCATTGGCATTGCGGGGTGGATCACCTTGCAATCGTTCTGCGCGACGATGCTTTATTTCGAGCAAATCCACCTGGTGGCAGCCGAAGTGCACGATGCCGGCGTGCAGACCCGCATCTTCGCCGCGATCGATCTCGCCGTGAATTTGCTGACGCTTGCGACGCAACTCCTGGCGACCGGGCAATTGCTCAAGCGTTTTGGCACCGGAGTTGCTGCGGGAGCGCTGCCTGCCGTTTATGTTGCCGGCTTTATCGCCCTCTTTCTCGTGCCGACGCTCGCGGCGGTTCTGGCGCTCCAAGTGGCGCAGCGCTGGATTCACTTCGCCTTCGCTAATCCCGCTCGCCAGGTGTTCTATACGGTGCTAGGCCGGGAAGAAAAATATAAGGCCAAGAATCTGATCGACGTCGTCATCTACCGTGGTTCCGATGCGCTCTACGGCTGGGTATTCGACAGCTTGCAGATTTTGGGGCTGAAACTCGCTACGATCGCCCTTGTCGCGGTACCCGTTTCGGCTGTTTGGTTGATCTTGTCGGCGGTATTGGGACGCGCGCAGGAAGACCGCGCCAAGCTCAACGAAGCCTCCGCCAGCCCTGGATAATACAATGCGCCCATTGACCCGACGCCAATTAGCGATTTTGCCGGCGGCCGCATTGGCCGCGGAAACAGCAAGCTTGGCTTCCCCCGCTTTCGCGCAATCCTCTTTGGCGCAATCCTCGGCGCCGCTGATTGCGCGGCCGATCCCCGCGACCGGCGAGCCCCTGCCGGCGGTTGGTCTTGGTACCGCGTCGGTCTTCGACACGGCCGATGCTGCTACCCAGCAAAAAGCGGGCGCGGTCGTGCAAGCGCTCATCGATAATGGCGGCAAGCTGATCGACACCGCCTCGACCTATGGCGATGCCGAACGGGTTCTGGGCGACGTGATCGCGCCCGCCGGGTTGCGCGACAAAGTTTTTATCGCAACCAAGCTGGAGTCCCCGGACGTCGAGGAGCTCAAACGCTCCTTGAACCGGTTGCAAACGTCCAAAATCGATCTCCTCCAGCTCCATAACGTAAGCAATCCCCGGCAGTCGCTCGCCGCCTTCAAAACCTGGAAGACGCAAGGCGTGTGCCGCTATATCGGCATCACTTCGACCTTCCATGGCGCCTTCCCCGCCGTGGAGGCGGTGCTCGGGCGCGAAAAGCCAGACTTTGTGCAGATCGATTATTCGATCGACGATCGCGAGGCGGAGAAGCGCATCCTACCGCTGGCGGCCGAGGTGAAAGCCGCCGTGCTCACCGCGGTGCCGCTCGGCCGCGGCCAGCTGTTCCGCACCGTGCGCGGCCGACCCGTGCCGGAATGGGCGCAGAGCTTCGCGCCAAGCTGGGCGCAGTTTTTCCTCAAATATCTACTGGCCGATCCGCGCGTGACCGCCGTCATTCCCGGTACTGCCGATGCGGCGCATATGGCCGATAATCTCGGCGCGATGCGCGGTCCGCTGCCGGACCCCGATCAGCGGCGGCGCATGGTGCAATTCGTCGAAAGTCTCTAGTCGTTCGGATCGCCCGCCCGATACGCGGCCAACAAAACGCGAAAGCCGCAGCGGGGGTGCTGCGGCTTCCGTTTGCACCCGCTGCAGGGAGGGGGGAACAGCGAGCGCGGGCAATTTTTAAGCGCGATCAGGAAAAATGGCTCAGCTCGCGGCGGCCGTCGCGCCAGCCGTGTTCGTGGCCGCCACGCATGCCACGATGGGGTCGCAGCATGCGCGCGAGCGTCGTGAACCGGTTTTTCTGATCGTCATTGAGGCTCTGGTAAAGCGGCGTGCCGGCATCGGCGATCTTTTTCAGGGCGGCGCTGGTCTTGGCCATATTGTCGGCGCGCTGCGAGAGCCGCTCAAAGGGCGTCGCCGGCTGCTGTTGCTGCTGCTGTTCACCAGCTTGGCGCGCTTGTGCGCGCTGGATGCGCAGTTGAACGAGATCGCGCACCGCCTGCTCGAACGGCGGCCAATTCTTGCTTTGATCGGGGGTGAGCTGCAGCCCGGCTTTCAATGCGGCGATGCGCGCATCGGCAAAGGCGGAAATATCTGCAGCGCTTAGGCGATGCCGCTGCTCGGCGCGCGGGCCGCCGTCGCCGAACCCACGGTCGCCGCCAAAACCATGCTCCGCATAAGCAAATGATGCGCCGGCGAGCGCCATAAGCGCGGTCGCAGTGATCACTGGCTTCAACATGGCGATCCTCCTCAAATGTCGCACCTCAATGAAATAGATGACGCGGCGCGTGGCCACGCAAGTTAAAGTTTTGAAATGTGCTGTGAGCCGAAGATTACGAGCGCGTAATCTTTCGGTCGCGGCTTAATTAATCTGTCGCGACGCTCTCAATGCAGGATCTGCTGCAAAAACAGTCGCGTGCGTTCGTGCTGTGGATGCTCGAAAAAAGCCTTCGGTTCGTTTATCTCGACGATCTGACCTTCGGCCATGAATATGATCCGGTCGGCGACCTGCCGCGCAAAACCCATTTCATGCGTCACGACCAGCATGGTGATGCCGTCGCCGGCGAGTTCCACCATTGTGTCGAGCACCTCCTTGACCATTTCGGGATCAAGCGCGGAGGTGGGCTCGTCGAACAGCATGATGTTCGGGCTCATGCACAATGCGCGCGCGATGGCGACGCGCTGCTGCTGGCCGCCGGAGAGCCGGACAGGATATTTTTGCGCCTGTTCCGGTATTCGCACGCGCCGCAGATAACGCATGGCGAGTTCTTCGGCGTCTTTCTTTGGCATATGGCGGACCCAGATCGGGGCCAAAGTGCAGTTTTCCAGCACCGTGAGATGCGGGAACAGGTTGAATTGCTGAAACACCATGCCGACATCGCGGCGGACCGCGAGGATCTGCTTGGGATCGTCGGTCAGCTCCTTGCCGTCGACGACGACACGGCCGCGCTGCCAGTCTTCGAGGCGGTTGATGCAGCGAAGCATCGTCGATTTGCCGCCGCCCGATGGACCGCAGATGACGATGCGCTCGCCCCGCGCGACCGTCAGATTGATGTCGCGTAGCACGTGGAAATCGCCGTACCACTTGTTCAGGGCGCTGATCTCAACGGCCCATCCTGTCTTTTCGCCGTCGGTCCCGCTTGACGGATTTGTCATCGGCTATGCCTTTCAGCGACGATGCGCGCGCGCCAGCCGCGCCTCGACATTTCGTGAATAACGCGACATGCCATAACAGCAAACGAAGTAGAATACCGCGGCGAACGCATAGCCGGTAACGCTGGTGATCGGCGTCGCCCAATGCGGATCGCCGCGCGCCGCTTCGATAGTTCGCAGAAAATCGAAAATGCCGACGATGAACACCAGCGTCGTGTCCTTGAACAGACCGATGAAGGTATTGACGATATTCGGCAGCGTCACCCGCAATGCTTGCGGGAGGATAACGAGCGCCATCATGCGCCAGTACGGCAGCGCCAGCGCCTGGGCCGCTTCATATTGGCCGCGCGGGATAGATAACAATCCGCCGCGAACCACTTCCGCCATATAGGCCGACGCGAACAGGGCGACGCCGATCAGTGCGCGGACGAGCTTATCCGGTGCCAAGCGATCGGGCACGAATAATGGCAGCATGACGCTCGCCATGAACAGCACCGTAATCAGCGGTACGCCGCGGACAAATTCGATGAATGTGACTGAGAACAATCGCACCGCCGGCATTTCGGAGCGCCGCCCGAGCGCCAACAGAATACCGAGCGGCAGCGAGGCAACGATACCCACCGTCGCCACGACAATAGTGACGAGAATGCCGCCCCACAGCGAGGTCGGCACGTCGGGTAGACCGATGATCGGCACGCCGCTTAAGAGAACATAAGACAGGATCGGCAGAACGATAAAGAAATAGATCGCGCCGATGTCGCGGCGCGGCGCGCCAAGCCAAGCCAGCCAGGCAATTCCGAACGCGAGCAAAAAGAAGAAGAGATCGACGCGCCAGCGTTCGCCCAGCGGATAGAAGCCGTAAGTGAAGTATGAAGACCAGGCGCGAATGAAGGCCCAGCACGCGCCCGGTTCAGGGTTCTGTGCGGACGGCAGGCAGGCTTCCCGATCGGCGCCCGACCAGACGGCATCGAAGAAGAAAAAGCGCAGCAAAGGCGGCACGATCCACACGATCAGCGCCGCGCAGATGACGGTGAGCGCGATATTGCCCGGCGACGAAAACAGGTTGGCCCGCACCCAGCCGACGACGCCGGTGCTGGCCACCGGCGCCGGCAGGAGCTTTGCCGGCGCTTCGCGCAGATAGATCCGGTCTGCCGCAACCATGGTTCAGCGCTCCACGATGCCGACCGTGCGCCCATAGAGATTCATGAGCAGCGAGGTGACCAGACTGAGAAAAAGATAGACGGCCATAGTGATCGCGATCACCTCGACCGCTTGGCCGGTGATGTTGAGCACGCTTCCGGCGAAGACTTGCACGAGATCGGGATAGCCGATCGCGACCGCAAGCGACGAATTCTTGATCAGATTGAGATATTGGCTGGTCAAGGGTGGCACGATCACCCGCATCGCCTGCGGCACCACTACGAGCCGAAGCGTACTCCCTGACCGTAATCCAAGCGCCTGCGCCGCTTCGGTCTGGCCTTGCGACACCGCAAGGATGCCCGCGCGCACGACCTCGGCGATGAAAGCGGCGGTGTAGATCGTCAACGCGACCAGAAGCGCAGCGAATTCCGGCAGGATTTCGGTGCCGCCCCGGATATTGAATCGGCCCATGTCGGGAAAGCTGAAAGACAACGGCGCGCCGGCGGCAAAAAACACCAGCAGCGGCAGAACGACAATCAGCCCGAAGGCAAAGGATAATGTGCGCGGCGGTTGGCCGGTGCGTTCTTGACGGCGGCGCGCCCAGATGCGGACTGCCAGCGTGGCAACGATGCCGAATACGAGCGCGGCCGCGACATAGTCGAACTTGTCAGCAAATTCCGGCCGCGGCAAAAACAATCCGCGATTATTGAGAAACGCACCGCCTGAAATCGAAATGCTGCTGTGGAGGTCCGGCAGCGATTTGAGCACAGCGTTGTACCAGAACAGGATCTGCAGCAAGAGCGGGACGTTGCGGATCAATTCGACATAGCCGCCAGCCAGCCGGGCAACCAGCCAGTTTCGCGACAGCCGCGCTATCCCGACGGTGAAGCCAAGCGCAGTGGCGAGCACGATGCCGAGCGAAGCGACCAGCAGCGTGTTGAGCAACCCCACCCAGAAGGCGCGGCCGAAAGTCGAGGTGCTCGGTGAATAGCCGATCAGCGTCTGGCTGATGTCGAATCCGGCCGTGTTGTCCCAGAAGCGAAAGCCAGACGCGATGTGCGCTTTCGCCAGATTGTCGGCCGCATTGATAAAGGCGCCATAAGCGAGACCGCCGATAACGACGACAAGCGCCGCCTGAAGCGCAATACTCGCCCACTGCTGTCTGCTGCGAAGCGGGAGTTGCAGCATCTTTGGCATGGGCGCGCCGACGGCGACAGTCGTTGCGGCGGCTAGCGCACGGGAAGCCCGTATTGCAGCCCGCCCTTGGTCCATAAAGCGTTCAGCCCGCGGGCGATTTTAAGCGGCGAGCCCTGCCCGACATTGCGCTCGAAGCTTTCGCCGTAATTGCCGACGGCCTTGATGATCCGATAGGCCCAATCGTTGGTGAGCCCGATCGATTGGCCGAATTGGCCCTCAGCGCCGAGCAGACGCCGGACATCCGGCGAATTGGATTTCAACATGTCATCGACATTTTGTTGGGTGATGCCGAGCTCTTCGGCATTGAGCATCGCCTCATGCGTCCAGCGCACCAGGTCTTCCCAGGTGTCGTCGCCCTGGCGAACGACAGGAGCGAGCGGCTCCTTGGAGATGATCTCCGGCAATACGATATGCGCGTTCGGATCGGTTAGCCGCAGGCGCTCGCCATAGAGGCCCGATGCATCGGTCGTATAGGCGTCACAGCGGCCGGTGTCATAAGCCCGCACCGCCTCGTTCGCGGTCGCAAAGGTCACCGTCTTGAGCGACATACGATTGGCGCGGAAATAATCGGCGAGATTGAGTTCGGTCGTGGTGCCCTGCTGTACGCAGACCGCGGCATCGCTGAGTTCAAGCGCGGACTTCACGTTCAACGATTTGCGGACCATGAATCCCTGACCGTCGTAATAGGTGACGCCGGCGAAGTCCAAGCCGAGAGTGGTATCGCGTGACATCGTCCAGGTGGTGTTGCGCGCCAGCAGGTCGATTTCACCGGACTGCAGTGCCGTAAACCGGTTGGCGGTCGTTAACGGAACAAACTTGACCTTCTTCGTATCATTGAAGATCGCAGCGGCGATGGCACGACAGAAGTCGACGTCGAATCCGACCCAATTGCCCTGCGGATCGGGCATGCCGAAGCCGGCTAGCGTACCATTTCCGCCGCAGACGAGCTGACCGCGATCTTGAACTGCCTTGAGCGTTTGCGCGGATGCCGCTTGCGCACCGAACGCAAGCACCATTGCAATGGCGAAAGCCGTAGCTAAACGTTGCATGATCAGCCCTTTCAACAGAGGAGGCGCGCAAGCCCTTTATAGGCGCGCGTGGCGCATTACCCATCCGCGATCATCTGAGAACGATCGCAATATGAGGTCAAGGGGTTGACGAGAGCGGAGAATGCCCGGAAATGGCGGAATGGCGCTGAAAATAGCCATATCGGCCGGCAGCGATGCGAATTTGAACCGCTAAACACGTAAAACAAACGCATGAACGACAAATCCAAAGACGAGAGCTCGCGCGCCCGGCGGCCCGAGACCACAATCGTCACCGGCGGCCGCGATCCCATGTCCTATCACGGCTTCGTCAATCCGCCGGTCTACCATGCATCGACCGTTCTTTACCCGAACGCCGAGGACTTCCTCGCGCATCGGGCGCGCTACCAATATGGACGGCGCGGCACGCCGACAACGGAAGCGCTCGAGCTCGCTTTGCAGGAGCTGGAAGGACCGCAATGCGCCGGTGTGGCGCTTCTGCCTTCAGGGCTCGCGGCGATTTCGACTGCCTTCCTTGCCGTCGTGCACGCCGGCGATCATGTCCTGATTACCGACAGCGCCTATGGACCGACCCGCATTTTTTGCGACCAGGTACTGGCGCGGCTCGGCGTCACCGTCACTTATTACGATCCATTGGTTGGCGCCGCGATCGCCGAATTGATCCGGCCGAATACACGCGTCGTTTATCTGGAATCGCCGGGCTCGCTGAGCTTTGAGATGCAAGACACTGCGGCCATCGCCAAGGCGGTTCACGACAAGGCGGCTCATGACAAGGGCGCACTGGTGCTGATGGACAATACCTGGGCGACACCGCTTTATTTTCGCCCGCTCGAGCACGGCGTCGACATGGCGATTCAAGCCGGCACAAAATATATCGGCGGCCACTCCGACCTCATGCTCGGCACCGTCTCGGCGAATGCAGCAACGCTCGCGCGGCTGAAGAACACGGTACGCCATACCGGGCAATGCGAAGGGCCTGACGACGTCTATCTCGGACTTCGCGGCTTGCGGACACTGGCGATACGGCTTGAGCGGCACCAGCAATCCGGACTTGCGATCGCACGCTGGCTCGAACGGCGGCCGGAAGTCTTGCGCCTATTGCATCCGGGGTTGCCGAGCCATCCGGGACACGTCATCTGGAAGCGCGATTTCTCCGGCGCCTCGGGATTGTTCAGCATGGTGCTCAAGCCAGTGCCGCAAAAAGCGTATTACGCCTTTCTCGACACGCTCGAATTGTTCGGCATCGGCGCGTCATGGGGCGGCTATGAGAGTCTGGCCATTCCGTTCGATTGCGCGCCGCTGCGCACCGCCACGCGCTGGCAGCCGGGCGGGCCGACGGTGCGATTCCACATCGGCCTTGAAGCGGTGGACGATCTGATCGCTGACCTCGAACGCGGTTTCGCGGCGCTTGCCGCGGCCGCGCGCGCTTAGCCACGCAAGGGTTCAGGCCGCGGGTGCCGCGACCTTGCGATCACGCATCACAAAATAAAGATTGCGCAGGTAAACGAATACGCCAAACGCCTGGCCGGCGATGAAAACTATGTCCTTGCGGTAGAGCGCATAGACCAAAAGCAAAATTCCGCCGCCGATCGAGAACAGCCAGAACGCCATCGGAATGACGCTGTGGCCGGCGCGCTCCGAGGCGATCCATTGCACCAGAAAGCGCGCCGTGAACAGCGCCTGGGCGACGAGACCGAGCAACACCCACCAATCCAACCGGGTGACAAAAACGTCGGTAAGATACGCGCCGATCGCGTGCGACATATCAACGAGCAAGTGTGACCTCCGCCGATTGGGGAACGCGCTTCTTCCGGCGAACGAGCCACCACACGCCGACAAGATCGACCATGCCGATCCACAGCCGATCCCAAAAGCCGTAATTGGACGTGCCGTTCAGCCGCGGCCGATCTACGACCTCGATATAGCCGATTTGCAATCCTTCGCGGCGGACCAGCGCCGGCAGAAAGCGATGCAACCCGTCGAAATACGGCAGTGACAGAAACACATCGCGGCGGAACGCTTTCAACCCGCATCCAGTGTCGCGCGTGCCGTCCTTGAGCACCACGCTGCGAACGGCGTTGGCAATGCGCGATTGCAGTTTTTTAAACAGAGTCGTCTTGCGGCCCACTCGCTGGCCCGCGACGAGCCCAATATGCGGGCTCCCCGCCTCGAACGCGGCGATCAATGCGGGAATGAATGCCGGATCGTTCTGCCCGTCGCCATCGATTGTGACCACGAGTTTGGCGCGCGCCATGGCGACGCCGGTGCGGATCGCGGCAGACTGGCCGCAGGACCGCTCATGCCGGATTTGGCGCAACCATGAACGATTCTGCATCAGCGCGCGCAATTCCTGCTCGGTCGCATCGCTCGAGCCGTCGTTGACGTAGACGACTTCGAACGCACGGTCCGGCAGTGCTGCGGCGATCTCGGCGACTAGCGGCGCGACATTGCCGGATTCATTCTTTGCCGGCACGACGACGGATACCGCCAGACGGTTATGCCCGTCTTGGTGCAACGCTCCATCGTGCGACATCGCCGCCTGCAACATACTGTCTGGCCACAGTCCCATTTACGACATGCAGCAAGCTTCTAAGGCTCATCGCCGCCGGGTTCAATTGGGCGAAAAAAACTATCGCGCGCTCATGCCGCGCGCCGACATTGCCTGCCGTAAAGCCGCCTTGATGCGCGGCCACGAGGGTCCGGGATTGGCACTCAGGTCAACAGCGCAAAATACCAAACGCCGCGCGGCAAACCATCGCCGCAGCAAGTGCGTGCCCAACAGCGCAACCAGCGCGCCGGCGATAACGTCGCTTGGATGATGGGCCAGGACGGCGACGCGGCTGACCATGATTACCGCCGCGTAGAACCACATCACAATACGCGTGCGCGGCCACATCGCCCCGATCGCGATCGCGGCAGCGACCGCGGTTGTGGCATGGCCGGACGGCATGCTGGCGAATTCGGGCCGCCAGCCGAACAGCACGTAGGCAAACGGATCCTCGTGACCGCCGACGTATGGGCGGGCGCGGCCGATTAACCGCTTGGCAATCGAAACGAACAATCCCGGCAAGGCGACCGCGAGAAATAAAAAGCCGAACCGTGCGGCAAGCGCAGCAAGCACGCCTTGCGCAAGCCTGGTCACTTTGTTCGAGGTCACCGCCGCCAAGAACAGCAGGATGAAGCCGCATGGAAACAAGAACCAGCCGGACAAGCCGAGATCGGTGAGCTTCTCAAACGCGGCTCTAAACCAATGCGGCTCGCGGCGCGCCCAATCGAGCGCCGCAGTATCGAGGAGAAACATCGCACCTATTGCGGCAACGATCAGGGCGACGCTCCAGACGATCGTGCCGGGCGATCGTCCAATCGTGATTGATGGCGCCGGCCGCACCAGCGCGCGACACCACAGGGCCGTATTTGTCGCGAGATTGCGCGCCAGCCACTGCACCGCTGCTTGTAGGCCCATCCCGTCCCCGACCGGCGTCACATTCATATTTTCCAAACGCGGATTCGGTGCGTTCACGGCGCGCTCGTTTCGAACACCGCAATCGAAACCGGCTTGCCGGTGCTGATGTCATAGCCGTCAACCAGCGGGCCACGATCGTAGCGCAAGCCGATCGCCTCCGCGCGCAAGGCGAAGGCGCGTTGCTGGCGCGCTTCGACGAAAGCAAAACGGCAGCTGCCGGCGAGCAGAAAATCGGCGGCGCCAGCGGCATCGGTGAAGTGCGTCTTGGTACCGGCGAGAAATACCAGGCTTGGCTCTTCGTAGCCGGTGCTGGCCGCGACAGGACTTGAACACGGCGCCTCGCGCAACACTTCGGCGAGAGCGACGCTGGGGAAAACCGGCTCAAGCGAAGGGACAACGATCGCGTATATACCGATCGCCATCAGGACGGCTCCTTCCACTGCGCGCGTGAACGCGCGTTCGGCGCCTTCCTCGTTATACAATTGCCAGGCGAAGAGGCCGCAGACGACGGCGCCGGCAAAGAACGGCCAGGCCAGCAGCGCCAGATCGCGTTCGATGACGATCGCAGCGATGATGGCGATGATGCTGACGATCACCGGGACCAGGAACCACCACATGACGCCGCGGACAAGCCATGGCCGATGCGACAACACGCGGGACTCGACTGCGCCCGCGGTCAGGATCGCGATCGCCGGATAGAGCGGCAGCACGTAGTGCGGCAGCTTGGTGATAATTGCTTCGAACACGATCCACGATGGCACCAGCCAGGCCAAAAGAAAGCGCGCGGCCGCCTCGCGCCTTACCGCCCAGACCGCGGGCGCCGCGAGCCCGGCCAGGATCGACGCGGGAAAGAATGTTACAAAAAATAAAATTACGTAGAGGCCGGGCGGCGCACCGTGGGTTTCTTGCGGGCTCGCCACCTTGGCGAGCATGTCTTCGCCGACCGAACCAATCAGGAATTGGCTACCGACACGCGCATAGATCGCGATGAACCAGGGTAGAACGAGGAGCAAAAGCCATAAAAGGCCCGGAAGCGGCCGCAGCGCCAACAGCCAACGCGCCGAGCGGTCGATGATAACCAATGTCACTGCGGCCAATCCCACGACCATCAGAATAAGCGGTCCCTTGATCAGAATGCCGAGCGCGAGCGCCGTCCAGAAAACCGCAAGCTGGCCCAATCCAGGCTGCGGATCGCCGCGCCGCGGCGCGAGGTAAACGCGCGCCATCACCGCCATCGCAGTGACGACCGTGAACAAAAGGACGGCGTCGGTTTTGGCGAGACGGGCTTCGACGCCGACGATCGCCGACGACATCATCATCAGCGCGGCGAGCACCGCACCGCGCCGGCTGACAAAGGCGAGCGCGCACCAATAGGTCGCCAGCACCGCGCCGATCGCTCCGATCAGGGACGGCAGGCGATAGAGCCATATGGTGGTGCGCGCCTTGGGAAAGCCGAGCGCGTCCGCGGTGTTTACGACGGCTGCCTGCAACCAATAGATACCGACCGGTTTGCGGTAGCGCACGTCGTCCTGGTAGCGGATGTCGACATAGTCGCCGGTCTCGATCATCTGCTTGGTCGCTTGGGCAAAATAGGCTTCGTCGCGATCGACCGGCGGTATTTGAAAGAGCCCCGGCAGAAACGCGATCAGCGAGACCAGAACGAGCGCGAGTGCCGCGCCCCGGCTCGATCCGGCGGCGTAATCGAATAGCGCGGTAAAGCCCTTAGCGGGCCAGTACGAGCGCGACGTCCAGCTGCTGGTCGTGCTCATGCCGTTATCACTTGCGACTTGTTAGCACTTGCGCGTGATGGTGGCGGGAAACCGAAAGCCCGCCTCTTGCGGCCGCAGCGTGGTGACCCCCTAAGCGGCGCCGACAATAGTAAAATCGCCCATAGGGGGGAAGCATGGCCCGGGAAGCATTGCTGGCAAAGCATTTCGGTGGCGGTTCCACCGACATGACCGGCAACTGGGCAGGCAATTTACTGGCCCGTTTTGGACTTCGATTCTATATAAAATCGGTGCCACTAAGTTGGCACCGCGATTGGGGCCCCGTAGCTCAGGGGATAGAGCAACAGCCTTCTAAGCTGAAGGTCGCAGGTTCGAATCCTGCCGGGGTCGCCA
>Ga0193751_1000808_pt1 | contig 21959 bp, 31 predicted proteins | sample L1c2metaG_FD_143050 | JGI IMG/M metagenome (GOLD analysis project Ga0193751, IMG submission 143050) | Soil microbial communities from a riparian zone of the East river system, Colorado, United States - L1c2 | ecosystem: Environmental > Terrestrial > Soil > Riparian zone | place: USA: East River... | reverse complement strand
ATCTGTCCGAGAGGGAATGAGGAAGACGACCAACTTCCCTTTCTGCCATTCTTCGTACCCTTTCTTGACCCACTTTGGAATCTCTCTGCCGTAAGGCGGATTTACGAAGTTCCGCCCCCCCCATTCGCTTGTCAGGCCATCTACTTTTGGATTCACCGGACAGGGATCGTGGTTGAAGTGAAACTCATCGTCCAACGCCTTATAGACCTCCTTCGGAGTCTTCCAGTTCAGGCGGGCAGATGTGAAATGGACTCCGAGGTTCATGAACTTTTAGCCAAAAGAATATAGTAACCAACCATAGAAATTATGAGAACCATTATCATGAAAAACAGTATATGATTCAATGTCTCATTTATGTCCATGAGAACTCCTACGGTGGATGTGGCTGTCATATTATTTAAGGTTATCCTTCATTTCTTTGGCGGGGTTGGCCTTTTCTTTTCCAAGTTCTTAATAAACTTTTCGTCCTCATCCTTAATAAATTTCTCTTTCTCAATCGAGGCCGCCACAGAGTTTGCCCCGTATGTTTACGATAACAGGATTATCTTTGGTTGGTTTTATTCTGGTCATTTCTTTAATTCCTCTTTTAGATTTTGTAAAAATCGGGATATTTCGGCTGTCTTATCCATACTCTTACCGTCTAAGATTTGGCGATTTTCGACCTCAAATACTTTCCTGTCTATTTCTTCCACCACCTCTCTCAATGCTTGGCGGATAAACTTTTTCATTTCAAGCACGTTTAATTGCTGGGTGTATGCGATAGGCGTATCTCCGTCCATGTGGATTTTAATGAACTGCTTATCAAATCTTTCCAGGATGTCTTGTATTTTGGTCATGGTATTAGTCTTTTAACTATCTCGCGGATCACATTGACTGTAACCGCATTTCCGTACGCCTGATAAGCCCTCGTGTCCGATATGCCCTCAATCTTATGCCAGTCGTCAGGGAAACCTTGAAGGCGGGCACATTCCACGCATGTCAATCTACGAATTGCGGTATGTGCCTGCCCCCGCCTGCCGTCGGGATGGTCGGCGACAGCCCCTTCTTCGAGTAGACCCTGTTCCCCTGCCTCTTGTGCATCGAGTTCACCTTCACTAATGTACGTCCCCGTGGCTTGTCCTCCTTCGTATCTGCTTGTAAGGGTGTTTGCGATGTGTCTCGGTAGCTCATCAGCCTCTGTGTCATCTGCTCGCTCAAAAAATACTTCGGGTGGACTTTCTCCTCTAGAACCGACGACAAAGACACGCTCTCTGTTTTGAGGCACGCCGAAGTCTTTGGAGTTGAGAACCTGCCATGAGAGAGCGTACCCCTCGTTGGAAAAAGCAGTGAGAATGTTGGCAAAGTCCCAGCCCCCTCGGCTAGACATAACTCCTCTAACATTTTCCCAGATGAAATATCTTGGCTTTTTTTCCCGGAGGCAACGGATATACTCCCAAACAAGTCGGGACTCGCTCCCCACAATTCCTTCACGCTTGCCGGCAATAGAGAAGTTTTGGCAAGGACTTCCTCCCGTAAGCAGGTCAAAATCGGGTACGGCTGACCAGTCGATTTTGGCGATGTCTCCATAGTTCTTGTGTTCGGGGAAGTGGTGCTCATATATTTTGACGGCGTATTTGTCGATTTCGGAGTAACCAATACAAGAAGATTGTCTATTTGAACTTCCGTCAAAGTGTTGCTGTGATTTTGTTCCACAATCGTCCAATCTCGAATCTCTTTCATTGTCATGTCTATCTTTTTTGATTCGTAGAGTTTTCTCATCTTTTTCCCTAATTCGTTCCTTCTCCTTTTCAGAAAAAATGTCTTCATACGCTTGTTGTATTCCCATTTCAAATCCGCCTATACCAGAAAATGCGGAGAAGTAAGTCATCCTTTACAATCTGCCGGCACACACGGCGAAAGAGGTATGGGCGTCTCCGAAGCCGTAGGAGTCGGTTTCGGCTCTACCGAGCTGTTACGGGGCCACCAGAAGTAGAGTCCGATCACGACTATGACGAGCACTATGAAAGCGGCGACGATACCGAGGACACGATTGGGTTCATTCATGAAAGTTGATTAAAAAGATACGTTGCTAATAGGATAAGCATACACCCGGCAACTGTCCGCCACGAATCGAGAGCCAGGAATATAAGGCCGACAGCAGAGATCAGGGATATGAGCGTCCAGCCGATTAGTTTTGTTTCAGATGGTGTCATAGTATTTCAGGTTCATCTGAAGCAATTTTATTTTCATCTTTATTTTCGATTATTTCCGCCTCTGGTATTTCATGCTGAAGTTTCCAGTAGCCGTTGTTAAACTCAAAATCTTTTAGGCTATCTGCTTTCCAAAGATACAGTTCCCCTTCATCTGATAAACCGAATAGGTGAAAATGGGTCATTCTTCCGAAGTTAGAAGTTCTCGAAACAATTGGCGCAATTTGTATTATTTTCATATCTTTTGTTTAGATTTCTGATAAGAGTCGAGCATGTCATCAACGATTTTTTGTAAGTCATCCCGACGATCATAATATTCGGCCATGCTCTCATCAAGTTTTAAATCAATCATCCGGTACGAGACCGATCCATCGTGGTCGTCTATGAGTTCTAGGCGGAGTTTCATATGAGCGGTGAAAATAATTCCGGTAAATAGACTTTCTCGAATCCATCCTCATTCTCGACCAGGATGTAATGGCCTGTATCATCCTGCATGACATCTTTCGCACTTCGTCCATGATCGTAAAGCCAGTCGGTCAGGTTCTCGAATGCTAGGTCGTTTGCTATATGTGACATGATGTTTTGTTAGTTAATAAACATAGTCCGATACGCTCGAAACTGAATAGGGTGTTTTTGTTAATTGGTATCACCTGCTCGCAACCGTCTTAGAACCTGCTCGGAACTAAGCCGTTCCGCGCGGATGTTGCGAACATGTGGCAGAGCAGGTTATCTTTTCGGAGCGTTTTCAAACGCCCTGATCGCATCTATAAGTTCGTTGTTTGCTTGTTCTGATAGAATAATTTCTCCCGAGTTCGTGTCCATCTCAATGACTATATCTCCCGCCACGGCACTTCTTTTGTCGTCCAAATTGTTGTTGGATAGGTAGAATTTGACTAAGTATTCTTTGTTTGATTTCATGTTTTGTTGTTGTTACCCCTATTCAGTTTTCAACGTACCTGACTATGTTGTAAGTATACACCCTGTGTTATAAAAGTCAAGCATTAGGTGTGAATAGCACCTATACTCAACTATTTCCCGTTTATGTCAAGTCATTTACGCTTCATCTTGGCCTTCAAATACTGATGCGGACTGAAGTTTATCTTATGCATGGTCTGCCTTTTTACGACGTATCTTGTCTCTGATGTTGGCCGGCCGGTCAGAAGCGGATGCATCTTCCTATATGGAGTAACGGAAAAAGTCCCGAATTTATCTATAAGGACTTCTCCCTTTTTCAGGTGAAATACGATTTCGTCGTAGATCATCTCCGGCAGTTTTATTTTGTGCTTCATTTTAATAATTCCAATAACGTATCTAAATAAACGATCGCTTTCGTTTCACCTAAAGGTTCTCCATATTGCTTGAAGACTAAAACCGGTTCTCTCGATAATGATTCAAGTTTTTTGGTTTGAGCCCACCATTCTTTTATGTGCAGCACCTTATGATTTTTACATTCAATGCCTGCGTTCTGTCCCAAAATCATCAGGGAAGTCCAAATGTCTCCTTTCTCGCTGTGGCCCGATCCGCTGCCGTGTGAGGGATAGGCTTTAGGGTCAAGTCCCTTTTCCCGGATTTGGTCAGCGACGTATTTTTCCAAGAGCTTACCTTTTTGAACGGACGTTTTCATGAATTTGATTTTTCCATGGCTAGATCATTCCTGAATTTCTTTAAGAGCATCAGCTGCTCGTGTCCCAGTTTATACAATGCCGCGTGTTTCCTCCATTCCTTGTATTCCTCGGAGGCCTTGCCATGCGCCTCGGCTTTGGCATTACTCCCTGATAGCATGGCATCCATGACCTTTTGGCGGTATCTCTGCTCCATTTCGGCTATTGGAGAGATGAGATATGCCAGACAGGAGATGATGGTTTCTGCTGACAAAAATACTTCGTGGATATGGACATCGGAAGCCAATTGGCCCGCCCGGGCGATTTCATTTCGGAGGATGATCGCCGTCTCGTGTATGTCCCTCTCTAAAACGGCTGCGTCCATTTCTTTGTCAGCCAGACGTTCCAATTGGTCCAAACTTCCTTCATGTCGTCTATGGAGACGTCCTTGCCCTGGGCAAAGGCCGCCGTGAGGATCGTGCTGTCCCTGATTATAGAAGCCGCTCTTATGCTATCTTCCTTCCTGTCTTGGGCGTGTTCTATTCCACGGGATTTCATCTCCATCGCGGATTTGATGCCTGACGGTCCGACCGTTCCGGCGTTCAGATTCTTATATGTCTTATTCCCAATGATCTTGTCCTCGATCGTCCCCTTGGTCAGTAATCCCTCTTTCAAAGAATTAAAATCGGGATGGCTGGACCAGACTGATATATTCTCGTAGACCGCCCCTGCTTCGTCTTTGATTGAAACGATAGCCATGGGTTTGCCGGCCTTGGTCTGTCGCATCTCGAATGATTGGATAGTGAAATTGCTCATATGTTATTGGTTAAATGATAATGGCTCTCCTCTCTCATACTGCCCGTCGGCGTCTGCGGCCGTGCGGTCGTTCGGTTCCCCGGTCAATTCCTCGGTATCAAGGTGCATGGACTCGTTGTATTTATTACGATTCGACCTTTCGATCGCTTGGCGCATGATGGCCCTTGAATTGTTGATGCGTGAGGATGTCATGCGGTCATCCTAGCATATCGTGAATATAAATGCAACACCTAGTGTCATTTGACAATAAAACGGAGACGGGTATAATCAAGACGTTCGTTTAAAAGATATAACATTGCGCTTTGTGTGCTCGCCGTCCCTCGCAATGTGGCGGCCAGCACACAGAGAGCCGACAATAAATGTCAAGAGTTTCTATAGATTGGAACAATCCAATCAAATGTCCGGTTTGTGGTTATGAATTTACCCATTTTGAGAGTCCGAAAGAATTCTCATCCGATAGCTATGATGCTCCTATCTGGGGTAAGTTAGGGGGTAGGGGAAATATCCTCATCATTCCAATGTGGTGTGAACAAGATCATTTGTTTATTAAGGCATTCGGTTATCATAAAGGGAATTCATATGAATTCACTAAAGAGATAACTGACCTAGAACATATGTTCAGTTTTTTCCCCGGATATATCGAGAATAGATTAGATTCCTGTAAGGCCGCATCACATGGGATCTGAAGTGACCGACTGGGCGAATAAATATCTTTCGCGCGGATGGTCGGTTTTTCCCGTGAATATATCGTCCGTTATCGGAGAAAAAGGAGAAGTCAAGAAAAAAATAGACTTCCCGCCAAGTTGGAAGCAATACGAGAATAAACTTATGAACCAGTCCGATGTCGGTCTTGAATGGTTTGGATTCAATCAAATGGCGGTGGTAACAGGTAAGATATCCGGTCTGACCGTGATCGACTTGGATACCAAAGACGTTTCTCGTATTCCTGCCGAACTATGGGAGACATATGTGGTCGAATCAAGGCAAGGATATCATCTCTACTTCAAATACGATCAGAGAGCCAAACAATCCCAAGACAAAGGAGACATCCATGTGAGGAATGACGGCGGATGCATATTTGCGCCGCCATCGGAATATGAACTGCCAGACGGAAAGGTGACCGGATACAAAGTCATCAGCCCAAAGCCATTGGCCCCGTTTCCGTACGAATGGTACGAAAAGGAATTCGGCGATAAGGACAGGATACCAAAGAACTGGAAGGACAAAATCGCTACCCCTATTTCTCAAGGAAACCGCAATATAGACTTCACCTCGATAGTCGGTGGTATGCTCTCCAAACACCCCCAAGACGATTGGGAAAAGGTCGTCTGGCCGCCGATCCGTGCATTGAACCAGACTCAAATGACGCCGCTTTCTGAAAAGGAATTGCGGACTATATTCGAGTCGATATCCAAAAAAGAGGCGACGAGGAGAACCCGTGGCGGCCCTATCAAGGACATTGCTGTTGAAAAATCTGAAGACGGAAACGGTATTACCATCAAGATAATCCTTGAATCAGCTATTGTCTGCATGAGGACGAGTGACCTTGTCACAAATCTTTTGGAAGCCGATGTCCTCACATGGATACAAAAACCAGAAGGAATAACGCACTCTTTTCCTTTTTCCGTAAAGCTCAAAAGCGACAGTAATAAGGAATTATGGGTGCGGACGCTTACACGGGCTTTCGATCACAAAGAGAATAATGAGGTCTACCAATGGACTATCCTCACGGCGCTTGCGGCCGAGGAGATCAAGAAGTGCATCAGAGAAATAAAGCAGGACTATCGCCTCTCCGAAATCACTCCAAAGAATCCGTCGTGGCTCTTGGAGCCGTTCATTATGGAAGACGAGCTCAATACTTTCTTCGGCTTGGGCGGTTGCGGCAAGACCACTATTGCCATATATCTGGCTTCTATCATAAAACAGAACGGCCGCGGAGAGACCATGTTCATAGACTATGAGAATACCAAAGAGCATTTTGCCGCCAATGCGCTCAAAATATATAACGTTCCCGATTGGATAGTCCATTGGTCTCCTCACGGCATTCCGACGCATGAGCAGGTGGATAAGCTGCGGGATGCGATAGCGCGACATAAGACAAAATTCTTGATCGTCGATTCAGCATCGGTTGCGACCGGAAACTCCACTTCGGACGAAGGCGCAGCCCTTAAATTCATGTCGGCTCTGCAAACCTTAGTGGTTTCCGGCAAAGTCACCATTCTCGTCCTGGCCCATCAGCGCAAAAATGACGGGGAAAGAACGCCGATTGGCTCCATCCAATTTGAGAACCAAACAAGGAATGAGTGGCATTTTGAGGGCAGATTGGATGATATCGACCGGAACATCCTGCATGTTTCCTGCGATCACCGGAAGCACAACAATACGTATAAGCATCAGAAAATGGGATATCGCCTTACATGGAATCCTGATTCTACAGAAATATCCCAAGAAGACTCTATAGATAACTTCGAGGATAAGTTCCCGCCAATAGATAGGATGAAGGTCTTACTGAAGAACAATCCAGGCATTTCATATAGGGAAATAGCCAAATTATTGGAAATGACGGCTCCAGCGGTTAATTCCATACTATCAAGGGGAAAAATGCGGGGTTTTTTCAAGAATAACGACAAAGGAGAATGGTCTTTGACTTGACAAAACTCTCATATGCGCTTGTTATTTTTTCATATTTGTGAATATGAGACAGAGACTCATAGTCGCGACTATGAGCAATTATGGTCAAAATGGCTCAACATGGCTTATTTTTGCCAAAATATGAGGAAAATATGGTCTTCATATTCTCTTTTACCCCCCCTTTAGGGGGGTAAGAATATGAAGGAAAAATATGACACGAAGTTTTTGGGAAGGAATATAAAAATAATTGCTTCCTGCGCTTTATGCTATACTTTCCCCATTAGAAGCTAATTTAATCAAAATGATAACTTCAATTACCGTGAATAACGACGATGGGACGAATGTTGTTTTTGTGCCGCAAGGAACTGTGCCTGAACCCCGCAAGATTACGGTCCCTTTAAACACGCCCATTATCCTCGTGGCCGAATAGCATGGATATTGGCTCGATTAGGCCTTACCCGAAGAACGCCAAAAAGCATCCGGCCAAACAAGTCGAGCAGATAGCGGCGTCCATAAGAGAGTTTGGATTCAATCAGCCGATAGTCGTGGATCAGTATGATGTGATCATCGTCGGCCACGGCAGATACGAGGCCGCCAAGATTTTGGGATTAAAAGAAATCCCCGTATTAAAGCTCAATGTAACCGAAGAACAGGCCAAAGCATATAGGTTGGCTGATAACAAGCTCAATGAATCGGATTGGGATATGGGCCTAGCCATAGAAGACCTTAAAACCTTATCAGACCAGTTATTTGACTTGACTGGATTTGATAGGGACTTGCTCATAGATCCGAATGAACTGGATGATGTCATACCCGAAAATGTGCCATCAAAGTCAAAACGCGGAGACCTCTATGAACTGGGCAGGCATCGGGTCTTATGCGGAGACAGCACCAAAAAAGACGAAGTTGAAAAGCTGATGGACGGCAAGAAGGCGGATTTATTCATTACTGATCCTCCTTATGGGGTTTCGTATGCGGATAAAAATAAAAGTCTGAATGCGATTTCCACAGCCAATCGCATTCAGACTCCGATAGAAAATGATCATCTTACCGTGGACGAAATGAAAAGTATTTGGACGACATCTTTTTCGAATGCCCATGAAGCTGTGGTTGATTCGGGATGTTATTACATAAATGCAATGCAGGGCGGAGATTTGATGATGATGATGATGATGATGAGCATTCTTGAATCAGGTTGGAATTTGAAGCACATGATGATTTGGATAAAGAACAATCATGTGCTTGGGCGGATGGATTATCATTATCAACACGAACCGATTTTTTACGGATGGAAAGAGGGAAAGAGCCATAAATGGTTTGGAGGTCATTCCCAAACAAGCGTGTGGAAAGTCGATAAACCATTGAAAAGCAATTTGCATCCGACGATGAAACCTGTGGAATTAGTTTGTAAGCCGATATTCAATAGTTCAGAGCGTGATGATGTTATTTTAGATTTATTCCTCGGCTCCGGCTCAACCCTGATCGCCTGCGAAAAGACAAACCGCATCTGTTATGGCATGGAGATAGACCCGCACTACACAGATGTCATAGTCCAACGCTATGTAGATTATGTCAACAATCCGCAAGTCAAATTAAATGGTAAAGTCATAGAATGGCAGAAGACACCAAAAACGAGAGCACCGATAAAAACACTGACAAGCGTTTAGATAATTTAATCGCGCCGTGGAAAGCGGGCGATCCTTCACCGAATCCCAAAGGAAGGGGACTGGGCCAAAGGAATTACGCAACGATATATCGAGAGGCTCTGATCAAGCTCGCCAAGCTGAATGACAAATCGCCGGAAGAGCTTGAAGATGAGATCGTATCTGCCGGATTACTGAACGCCCGAAAAGGCAACTACGCTTTTTACAAAGATGTTTTGGATAGGACTCATGGACAAGCGGCCCAGAAGCACGAAATGTCCGGTGAATTGAATATCACTGTAACCACTTTCGATGAACATACAGATACCACACCAATTCAAGCCGAGGAGTTATGAGTTGCCTCTCTTAAAGTCTAACAAGAGATTCAAGGTGGCCGTCTGGCACCGCCGCGCCGGTAAATCGAAAACGGCACTGAACCAGCAGATCATCCGTTCTCAAATCACCAAAGGGATTTACTATTATTTCGCCCCGACATACAGACAGGCCAAGAGCATTTGTTGGGATGCTCTGGTGAAAGAGCATGTGCCTTACGGAATCTACGACAAGATGAACGACAGCGAGCTCGCGATCTACTACAGGAACGGCAGTATTCAAAAGTTCGTGGGCTGCGAGGACATCGACAAGCATCGTGGAATAAATCCGATCGACGTGGTCTTCGACGAATACTCCGAGATGAACGAGGAGATTTGGACGGCCATCATCCAACCGGTCTTAAGAGAGAATCACGGCACGGCTACTTTCATCTTTACGCCCAAGGGAAAGAATCACAGTTGGAAACTGTTTAAAATGGCCCAAGACATGCCACAGGAGTGGTACACGTCCCTTTTGACCTGTAACGATACAAAAGTCTTCCCTGAGGCAGAATTGGACGAAATACGGCGCAATACGCCCCAAGCTCTCTATGAGCAGGAGTATATGTGCTCATTCGTCGACGATGCTGGGCAATTCTTCAGGAGAATAAAAAATTGCATCTATTCAAAAGACACTATGTTGCCTGAAGCGGGAGACTTCCAACTTGGAGTGGATCTGGCCAAGCACAACGACTGGACCGTTCTCACGCCGTTTTGCCTCAATTCATTCATCGCCTATCCGCAAGAGAGGTTTAATCAGATCGATTGGAACTTGCAGAAAGCAAAAATAGAAGCGACTGCCCGAAGGTTTAATAACGCACTCATCTGGCCCGACTCGACCGGCGTGGGCGATCCCATCGTCGAGGACTTATTCGCACGAGGACTTCGGATCGGCGGAGAAGACCATCGAGGTTTTAAATTCACCGAAACCTCTCGCACGAATCTTTTGAATAATCTGGCGATACTCCTCGAACAGAATAAGATACGCATTCCCGATGACGAAGGACTCATAGCGGAATTGGAATCATTCAGATATACTTTGGGTGACGGCGGCAAGACTAAGATATCCGTACCGGAAGGAATGACCGACGACCGCGTGATGTCTCTCGCTCTCTCCGTCCATGGCATTAGGGAGCCGGTTAGAATCGATCCATACTTGGCAAACAAGGTTTATCAGAATCGCATGAACCCAAAATCATTTAAATGAGTCCGTCCATCTTCGCACAAATCAGAAAAGAGAACGACGACTTTTTCAATGCAAGCATCAGCCCGGTTCCGGGTTACTCTTTCAATCAGTACTCTACGGTCAAGCGCTGCCATTTGTATCACTCATCGAAATATGAAAACGCCGACTTGTACCTGGGAAGGGAGAAACTATTTTTCAACGTAGTAAATCCCCCTTGTGAAGTGGCCTCGAAGATGTTAAACGTCGATACCAAGAACATCCGCTTGTGGCCGACCAATCCCAAATCGTACTTCTCAACCTATCTACTGGAAAAGGAATTGAAGCAATGGCTGAAGACTTCCGAGTTCGCTGAAATCCTAAATCAGATAGCCATCGAAGCACCGATCTACGGTTCTATTGCCTTGGAGAAGGTTAATGGAACCGCAAAGCTCGTTGATATTCGACGTCTCATCCTCGATCCATCGGTGGATAACATTGAAGACTCAAGGTTTGTGACGACCATCCACTACATGACTCCGACCGAGTTAAGGGACACGGGCTGGGATAACGTGGAGACGGCCATCGAGAGATTTAGCGAACCCGAAGCCACTCAACCATTTGAAGATGCCGATGGCTCTACTAACAAACAGGATTCGACGCCGTATATAAAAATATATAAGAGATACGGAGAAGTGCCGGAGTTCTTTCTGAAAGGCGGAAAATCGGAAAAGCTGGTCAAAGCCATCTTCATCGTAGCCGGCGCCGACAAGTTAGAAGTCAATAAGGACAAGAAGGTCGTAGGCGAAGCTGGGGTCATTCTCTTCTCGTCCAAGTGGACGAAGGAGTGGCCGTTCAGGGATTTTCACTATACAAAGATAAAAGGGAGATGGCTCGGCGTGGGAGTGATCGAGATGCTATTCGATGTCCAGCAGAGAGTGAATGAACTCAAAAATCAGAAAAGAGTTTCGATGGAGATATCTTCGATGCACTTATTCCAATCACCGGATAAGCAGATCATCAGGAATGTTCTCACGGACTTGGAATCCGGTGATCTCCTCACTTCGGTAAACGGCATCCAGCCCATCGCCAATGAAGAGAGGAATCTCTCGGCATTCAGGGATGAGGAGCAAAGCTACATCGGCCAAGCCGACAAGCTCTCGTTCGCCTACGAAGCTGTACGAGGCGAGACGCCGCCGACCTCTACGCCTCTCGGTGTCGTGCAGATCGCCACGGCCCAATCGACTTCCGTCTTCGCTTTTAAGCGGGAAAATCTTTCAATTCTGCTTCGGGAGTTCTTCAATGAATTGGTCATGCCCCAGCTTCTTTCGGATTTGACCGAGGAGCACATCATGCGCTTCACCGGCTCGGCTGCGGAGTTGGAGAAGATCGACCAAGCCGCAGCCGATATCTACGCCAACGATTACATCAAGTCCCGCATCCTCTCCGGCAATATCGTCGATCCGGCCGAGGTGGAATTGGCCAAGGCCAAAGCCGTAAAAGAATACAAGAAGACCAGCAGCAATCGCTTTCTCAAAATCAAGAAAGGATTGTACAATAAAGCGGAGTACGAGTTCGATTTCGTCATAGACAACGAGCAGGTCGATCCGCAGGTCCTCGCCTCCAACCTTCAGAAAGTCATCGGAGACTTGGCTGGCAATCCAAATATCCTGAATGACCCCCGCATGAAATTGTTATACTTCCAGTTCGCCGAGAAATTGGGGATAAACAGGGCCGAGTTGGAGATGGCCGATGAAGAAGCCCAAGGACAGCAGCAGCAATTACAAGCCCAACAACAACAAAATGCACAACAACCAACAGGAGGTCCCCCAGCCGGAAACAGAAGTGTCTCATCCCTCCAAGCAAGAGCCCCTGTCGCCGGAGCGTGAAGCTGATACGGAATCGTTCGGTGAACCCCAATGAACGAATGGCAGAAAAAGTTTTTTCAGGACCCTGACTGGTCTCGCGTGGAAGCGATGATCATGAAGTTCATCGAGCCATTGAAAGATATGGGTACATTGGATTTGAAACAGCCGGCGGAGCATGTCAAGGCGGAGATATTGGGTCGAGTCTACGCCTACAATGCTTTAAGAGATTTCCTGAATCAATCCCATATCATCAGTCAGCCCTTAAAAGAATTAAAGAATATCTTCAAATAACGTGGGCCGCCCCAAGAAAAAACCCGTCGAGATAGAATCCGTCGAGATGCAAGTTGAATTCGCCATTCCGAGGATCGAAGAGCTGCGATTGAGTTCTCCGCAATCCGAAGTCAACTTGGTGATAGAGAAGCTGAATGAGATTATCAGAAAATTTAACTTACTCTGATGGCGCAGCATAAGGCCTAGTGATACACTGTACGCAATTAGCAAAAGGGAACTGCATATACCCTTAACGCCAGACGGAGGCATAAGCCGTCAAAATTATGGAGCAATCCACAACGGAACAGGAATCCACAAATCCTGAAGTCGAGGTTGAGACTACCGAAACAACCGAATCGCCCGAAGAACTTAAGATCAAATTGGCCGAGGCCTTGGAGGCAAAGCGCCAATTGACAGCACGGGCAAAAACGGCCGAAGAAGAGTTGAAGAGACTCAGGCCCATTAAGAAAGAGGAAGCCAAGCCCTACAACATCCTCGATGACGAGGTAGCCGATCTAATCATGGACGGCTATACCAAGGATGACGTCAGGTTCATCATGTCCAATGGCGGTAGAAAAGCCCTAGAGGACAAGAACTCGTATGTGTCGATCGCCATCCAAACCAAGCGCGAACAGCGCAAGGCCGAGGAGGCAGCAGGGAAGACATCCGATTCCGCCGGACAATCTGAAATTGAACGGAAATACACTCCCGAACAATTGAAAGGAATGACCAGGCAGGAACTGGAAAAGATACTTCCTCACGCTTGAAAAAGCGATAACAACTTAATAAAATGGCAACCACAACGGCTGCTCAAGGAGCAAACCCCGGTCTTACGAGTCCGATGCAGATTTTTTATGACCGAGTTTTCCTTGAGCGAGCCAAAATAGAACTGCGCCACGACTTCGGAGCGCAGACGAGGAATGTACCCATGAATAGCGGAAAGACCGTCTATTTCACCCGGTTCACGCCTCTGGCGATCATCACATCGCCTTTGTCCGAAGCAGCCAATCCCACTGCCGTGGATATGACGGCAGCGACAGTCTCGGCAGTCTTGGCTGACTATGGTACATATACCACGGTCGGTTCGCTCTACTCGATGACGTCGATTGAATCAGGATTGACGGAGCATGTAGAAGTCCACGGCCAGAATGCCGGCGAGTCTATTGACCAGCTGATTCGTACCACGCTGGCGGCGACTGCGGCGGCGACTTCCGCCTCGGTTCAGTTCCCGATCGGAGCGACTGTCTCGGTGAATACGCTATCGACTATTCACACGACTGACACTTTGACCGGAGCTGAGATCAGGAGAGCCGTCAGGACTTTGAAGAACAACAAAGCCCAGAGATTCGATGGCGGATTGTACCGGGGAATTATCGGCCCCTATACCGCTTATGATTTGTTCGGCAACAGCGAGTGGCTTGACGCGCACCGCTACACGACGTCCGACGCCATCGAGCGCGGGGTCGTCGGCAAATTGCACGGGGTAGAGTTCGTAGAGTCGAATAACCAGTATTTCGTCGTCTCAGGCGGATTTTCCACCTCGGTGACGAATGTGGCGAATGTCTATGCGAACTTCATCTTCGGCAAGAATGCCTATGGCGTGGTCAACTTGGGTTCTATCTCTGCACCGAAAGTGTACGTGAAGAATCCCGGCAGCAACTCGACGGATAATCCGCTTGATCAATTCTCAACTATCGGATGGAAGATGCCGTTCGCATCAGTCATCCTGAATGCGAACTGGATCGTGGCGGTTATGACCGGAGCAACGGATGCGACACATGCTGGCTAATTAGAGCCATAGTATGGAAACAGAGAACCGCGAAGCTGGCGGTTTTTTGTTGCATTTATAAAAGTATTGGGTATAATGATATGGTGAAAATACAAACATTTACCTATAAAGATACTGATATCGAGCTTACATATTTCAAAGGCAAGATGGCTTACTCCTTTACCAAGAAGGGAAAAGTCTATGGCATATTGGTCAAGGTCAAGTCCCGTTCGATCGAGAATGTGATGGCGGCTACTTTTCAGCTTCTGCAAAATGCCGTAGAGACTATTGAAAAATTATGAATAAGTCCACTAAAGTATTTCCTGATTTTTTGAACGAACTCAAAGCCATCGACGAGAGATTGGATATCATTACCAATCCCAATTTGCCTGGACTGTCGAACATAAAGTTCATGGGGGCCGATATCTGTCCCATACCTTCCGATGTCATATATGACGAACCCAATCCCTCGTACACCTTTACCTTCGCCAATGGAGTTTCCTATCGCCATAAGTCGAGGAATGAGGCGTTGGGCCAGGTCAAGGACGTGCTTCGGCTCGTAGAGAATGAGGATAACCTCGACGCTTTCTTGGGTCGGGGAAAATACAAATGACTTTATTGCTGACAGGCGCAAGTGGTTGCGTAGGTTCTCACTTCCTTGAGCATTTTCTCACCAATACCGATTGGGATATTATTTGCATCGCCTCGTGGAAGCATAAAGGAACGCCGGAGAGGATCGAGGAAGTCCTTAAAGGAAATCCGCTGTGGAAAGAAAGAGTGGAGATAATCACTCATGACTTGATAGCACCTTTGACGCTAATGACGAGAGAGCGGATCGGTCAAGTGGATTACATCGTGAACTGCGCGTCAGAGTCTCACGTCGATCGCTCGATCGCCGATCCTGTCCCTTTCGTAAAAAACAATACCGATTTGATCCTGACAATGCTCGAACTCGCCCGTCATCAAGACAAGTTAAAAGCATTCGTGCAGATATCGACCGACGAAGTTTACGGAGTGGCGCCGGATAAGATAAGGCATAAAGAATGGGAGACTATTCTTCCATCCAATCCCTATTCGGCATCGAAGGCGTGTCAGGAGGCCATAGCAATATCCTACTGGCGGACATACGGCATACCGCTCATCATCACCAACACTATGAATAACTTCGGGGAGATGCAGGACCCCGAAAAGTACATGGCTAAGATAATCAGGTACATCGACAGCGGAATCGTCGTACCGGTTCACGGCAGTGTCGGGAATATCGGATCGCGATATTATCTCCACGCCAGGAATCATGCCGATGCGGTTTTGTTTCTTTTGAAGAAAATAAGTCCCGTAAGATATGAGGAACATTCAATTTATCCCAGTCGTTACAACATCGTCGGCGATATTGAATTGGATAATCTTGAAGTAGCCGAGAGGATAGCCAAGATCATGGGCAAGAAGCTGAATTATAAACTGACTGATTTCCATTCCACACGCCCCGGCCATGATCGTCGTTACGCTCTTGACGGGAGCAAGATAAAATCTTTGGGATGGAAAGCTCCCTTGGATTTCGATTCTTCGCTGGAAAAGTATGTCAGGTGGACTCTTAAAAATCCGACATGGCTATAAGACTCTTTCAGCCGTTCGTCTCGTGGCGGGCCAAGTGGAATGCCGTTAAAACATTATCATCCGGCTATCTCTCTGAAGGCGACCGCGTTAAACAATTCGAAAATGAATTCAAAAAGCTTTTTAATCTTACTAACGTTGTGGCTGTCAATTCTGCTACTTCTGCTCTTACTCTTGCTTACGACTTGGCAGATATCCAATCGGGCGATCGAGTCATTGTCCCAGTGCTCACGTGTGCTGCAACAAGTATCGAGCTTGCTCGGCGGGGAGCTAAAATAGTATTTGCCGATATAGATGAAGATTTGAATATAAGCATCGACGACGTCAAGAGAAAAATTACTCCCGACACAAAAGCCGTGGTCTTCGTTCATTTCGGGGGCAACAATAGGGGCTTGGAGGATATACAGGCGATTTGCCGGATGAGAAACATTACTTTAATAGAAGATGCTGCCCAAGCCGTCGGCAGCGCCTATTGGGGCAATTCGGATTTTGCCTGCGTCTCTTTGCAAGCCATCAAGAACCTTACTTCGGGAGACGGGGGCTTTCTCATTTGCAAAAATGATTTTGATTACGAACGAGCCAAGAAATTGAGGTGGTTCGGCTATGACCGGGACCTGAAGAAATTGAAAGGAGATACGGATATCGTTGAGGCCGGATACAAGTTTCATATGAACGACGTTACAGCATCTATCGGCTTGGGGAATTTGAAATCCATTGATAAACTTTTTAAACATAAAGACAAGCTGGCGAAGATATATCGCTCATATGGATTGTTTGACCATGCGTGGCTCGCCGGCGGATTCACGGACAACTACGACGCATTGAAATATATCTATGAATCACATGGCATAGAGATAGGACAGCATCATTACGATAACCGAAAATATACAGTGTTCAAGCCGTTTTACAGCGATTGTCCCATGATGGACAAGCAGTCCAAGAGATATTTTTTTGTCCCTTATCATTTCGAGGTGTCTTTGAAACAAGCGCATCTGATAGGAACGATCTACGCCAAATGCTCTACCAACAACCAAAAATAGAATCGTCTTTCAGAGAGAATGATTTGGGCCGTGTTCTCTATGAATTGGTGATGACCTTGCGTCCGGTAAAAATCGTGGAGTTCGGCGTTCTTCACGGGTATTCGACTGTCTCAATGGCAATGGCTCTCCATGAATTGGGACGAGGATACATCGAGGCCTATGACTTATGGGAAGCATACGAGTTTAATCACAGCACCAAAGAAGAATTTAATAAAACTGTCGAGGAATACGGACTGTCCCGACACGTTTTATCCCTTTACGGAGATGCTTTTAGTTCGGACATCAGAAATGCAGACCTTATTTTCGTAGATATTTCAAATGATGGGTATAAGATCGGGAAGATTTACGACCTCTATCACGACAAAGCTCCCATTGTATTCGAGGGAGGGACTAAAGAACGAGATGAAGTTGAATGGATGAATAAGTATAAGCGCCGTCCGATACAAGAATCTCATGTTCCTTATCACATCTTGGATTCGCGTTTTCCCGGACTGTCATTCATCCCATGAAGAAGATAAGAAAAATAGCGGTAATTGTCAGTTCATGGCATTTTTGCTTCGGATTCTATTCGCGTTTCAAGAATCAAAAGATGCCTAAGGGTTGGATGATGTCTTTATACGCTGTCTCTCATCGTGATCCCATTTATGCACAGAAGGAAAAGGAGAAAGATGTTTTTGCGGATGATTACCGTGGAAAACTTGACCGGGTTCTCTATCAGAAAGTCATGTCCAAAGAGGAAATCATGGCCGAGGGCTTTCACTATAAGGAATACCCCAATACCATCGGTGATTACGGCAATGCCAACCAGTGGTTAGAAGAACACGATTACAATGACTACGATTTGCTCTTGATTACTCATGATGACAATCTCATCATTCAAGACTCGCTATTTTACGACATCATCAAGGATGGAAATTTCAAGAAGTGGGATATCCTCACTAATTCGCCAGGGATGCCGCCGGGTTGGCTCAGGGGTTCATTCGAGTTCTACAAGCCCTCGGTCATAAAGAAACTCGGTGGCAAGTTCGATCTCTCGGAAGTAACTCTGACGAGAGAAGGTATTTTTACGGGGAGCAACGAGACCACGGAGCTATTGGATTGGAATAACACCGTAAATCCCCTGATGAGATTCATTGAGAAAGAAAAACTGCATATCGGATATCTCTCGCCGGCATATCGCGTGTCTGGTTATGTAATTGAGGGCGAACGCGGATATATTTCCAAGACTCACGGGCAGAATACCGTGTATGAAGAGAAAGGACTGAAATATCTGAGGGATAATAAAATCATATGAAAATAATTTGCTACACATCTATTACCGATGAGAAGGACTTTCTCTTGGAGGAACAGGTCAAAGGCTATGCGACATTCGTGGCATTTATGGACAAGCCCACTTACTCCAAAAATTGGGAAATCAGAAAAGCATATAACAGGTTCGTTGATCCACGTCGCAATTCACGCATACAGAAGATATTAGCACATCAGTATATTGACGCAGAGTACAGCATCTACCTTGACGGCAATATAATCATGATGACCGTGCCTGAACTTTTAATAGGAAAGCATCTGAGCGACTGCGATATCGCCGTCTATAAGCATCCGGGCAGGGATTGTATATACGAAGAAGCGACTGTCTGTGCCATGAGAAACCTCGATGACCCCGAAGTCATAGCCGAGCAGATGAAAACCTATCAGGATAAGGGATACAAGCATCACAAAGGACTGAATGAATGCGGGATTATCCTAAGGCGTCATACGAGGAAGGTGGAGGAGTTCAACAACGCGTGGTGGAGCGAGTTTTCCAGGCATTCGCGGAGAGACCAGATTTCTTTCATGTTTGCCGCTGACAGAGTAGGCATACCGGTAAAATCAATCCATGATTTCTTCATAGAAAAAAGCGCATATGCCGAAAAGCAAAGTGGGGATTTCAGGATAGTCCGTCATGGCCATATGCGATGAAAATCTACTTCCATAGGAACGACTACGAGCTTAATGTCAACCGCAAGGCGGCTGATGGTTATGGAGGCGTGGGATATTATCGCGTAGTCAAAGTGGCGGAGTATTCTGGTCAAGATGCAACGTGCGAAGGCACGAAATTCCTTTCACGCGGCAAGACGCTCGAAGACAAGATGAGGGACGTTTGGAAAGACTACGATGTATTCTGGTGTCCCTATTTTTACCATCCGATGTCGGCGGCTGTCATATTTTCTATACGGGATGAGCTTAAGAAAAAAATTATCATAGACTTGGATGATAACTTCTGGGATATAGACCAATCGAATGCGCTGTATGACGGATTCAGGTCTGGTCAGAAAGACCGGGCGTATCTGGGCGCGATACTTTCGTTGGCCGACGCCATTGTGGTTTCAACGTATCCGCTTAAAGAAAAAGTCTATAATCATATTAAGAACGTTCAGAAAATCGAGAAGCCGGTCTTTATCATCCCCAATCTGAATGATTTGAAAGACTGGCCGTTTGAAAATCAGTTGAAAGACGACGGCAGGATAGTCATAGGATACTCCGGTTCGACTTCCCATTACGACGATCTCCAATTAGTACTGCCGTCCATCATCAAGCTGATGAAGAAGTACGACAATCTCTGGTTTGAGATGCTGGGACTCATCACGAAAGACCAGGCGATAGGCATATTCAAGAATGTCCCCAAGAAGGTATTGGATAGGATGGCTCTCGTGGGAGCGACGGATATGTTTACGGAATACCCCGAATGGCTCTCGAAGAAGGGATGGATGATCGGCATCGCTCCCCTCGTGGATACGGCCTTCACCCGTGCCAAATCGTCCATTAAATATCTTGAGTATTCGATGATGAAGATACCGACTGTTGCCTCTAGGGTCTATCCGTATTCCCACGATGTCCTCGGCCGAAAGGTGATTACAGACAGAGATGATGGATTCCTGGTCGAACCCCATGAATGGGAAAAAACTTTGGAGGAATTGATATTGAATGAGGGACTGAGGAAAAAAATCGGCGATGCCGCTTATCTTCATGTGAAAAACGACTGGCAATACGATTCTTCTATCGCACAGAAAGTCTCCGAGGTCATCAAGTCATTGGAATTGCCTCTCAGTGTTGTATAATGTCCCTATGACATTCACTGAGATATTGGCCGAGACAAGAAGGTTGACCAAGACAACCGGTACCACGGCTTACTCGACGGATGATATCGTCGCTTCCGCCAATCGGGCGCTCGATCGAATTTCGGTCGTCATCCGTGACTCGGAAGGCCGCTGGCAATGGGACGACGCAAATTATCCCGACTTTCCTTTCGCTTCGACCAATCTCGTAGCCGAGCAGCAGGATTACGAGCTGGCCGTTTCGCATCAGAGGATCGAAAGGGTCGAGGTCAAGAATCAATCGGGAGCTTGGAGTAAGCTCATCCCGTTCGATTCGGGCGACTTGTTCGATTCGTCAATCACTGATTTCCTCAAATCTTCGGGAACGCCTGTCTATTACGATAAGATCGGCAGATCGGTTCTCCTATATCCCAAGCCGTCATATTCCCAGGCGCTTTCCCTCAAAGTGTTTCACGAGCGCGGCGCAAGCTACTTCGTCTCTTCCGATACGACGAAGGAACCCGGCTTCGCTTCTTCGTTTCATTTCATGGTCCCTTTATGGTGTGCATACGACTTCGCGTTCTTGAACTCCTTGCCGTATGGCAAAGGTCTTCGCGATGAGATAACTCTTTCTGAAGATTTGCTTAAATCCTTTTACGCCAAAAGGGACAAGGACGAGAAGATCACCTTATCAAGCAAGGCTTCTAGATTAAGAAGCGTATTCGTCTGACGTAATTATCACTAATCAATAAATCTTATGGCAAGTTTCAACAAATTCTATTCGTTCGTGGAGGCAGTAGCCGAGAAGAAGCATAACCTCGGCTCTGACCAGCTCGTCGTGGCACTGACCAATACGGTTCCGGTCAATACCAATACCCAGCTCTCTAACATTACGGAAATCAGCTATACCAATTGTTCAACGAGAAATATAACAACCACGACCTCAGCGCAAACGACGGGAACATACAAATTGGTCCTGGCTGACCTTGTTCTCACGGCCTCCGGTGCCGTCGGGCCTTTCCAGTATGTCGTTATATACAACGACACCGCCACTAACGATGAACTCGTCGGCTGGTATGACTACGGAAGCCCCGTGACCCTTGCGAGTGGCGACACTTTTACTATCGATATGGATGCAACCAATGGCGTTTTGACTATTGCCTAATGGAAAAAATAATCTTCTATTTGTTCTTGCCGATAGCTCTCATCCTCTCGGTCGTGATGAGGCCATTTATGATTAAGGAAGATAATAGGGATTTCTAATATGGCGACAGTCCAAGCATTAGTCATAGCGGGCGGCGGAGGAGGCGCAGGTACCGGCGGCGGCGGAGGAGCCGGAGGATATCAGTACAATGCTACCCAGACTGTCACTGTCCAAGCATATACGATCACGGTCGGGGCAGGAGGAGCCGGCGGTGCTTTGCATAGCGGCGGCCCCGGTTCAAAAGGCAACGACTCATCTTTAGGAAGCTTAATCATATCTGAGGGCGGCGGTCTGGGAAGCTCGGGCAATGGCGGTAGCGGCGGCGGCGGCGATGAAAGCGGAGGCGGTACGACAACCGGAGGAACAGGTAGCCAAGGAAATAATGGAGGCGGCAATGGAGGATTCACGGCAACTCCCTACCCCGGTGGCGGTGGAGGAGGCGCAGGCGCGGTCGGAGGCGATGCAGTCAGCAGTACCAATGCCGGAAATGGAGGAGCAGGCACGAGTAATTCAATTTCAGGTTCAGCCGTAACGTATGCGGGCGGCGGTGGTGGAGGAGTCAACAAAAGCGGTACCGGAGGCGTAGGCGGATCAGGAGGAAGCGGAGGCGGAGGTGCTGGTGAGACTGGCGACGGCGTAGCAGTCGCAGGCACGGCAAATACCGGTGGTGGTGGCGGCGGAAGCGGTTTTCAATCTCTCGGAGGACAGGGG
>Ga0193751_1000807_pt1 | contig 22018 bp, 16 predicted proteins | sample L1c2metaG_FD_143050 | JGI IMG/M metagenome (GOLD analysis project Ga0193751, IMG submission 143050) | Soil microbial communities from a riparian zone of the East river system, Colorado, United States - L1c2 | ecosystem: Environmental > Terrestrial > Soil > Riparian zone | place: USA: East River... | reverse complement strand
CCAGACCAGAGACGCCGAAGCGACTTGGCGAAAAGTTGGCGATCTCCTCAACCTCTTCTCCAAAGACGAGTGCGCCAATTACTTCACGAACTCAGGATATGTTGCCGTCTAAAAACAACGCGCTCTAGTACCGTCATTGCGAGCCAACGGGTCGCGCGAATGCGCGCCCGATGACAGGCTCCGCGAAGCAATCCATAGCAGCCGAAGCAAAGATGGATTGCTTCGTCGCATGCGCTCCTCGCAATGACGCAAGAAATGACCGAGCCGCCGTCATTCCGGGGCGATGCGCAGCATCGAGCCCGGAATCTCGAGGTTCCGGGTTCGCGCTGTCGCGCGCCCCGGAACGACGTTTACATATCCACCACCACATAGTCGCTTTCCACCGCGACCTTGATGGTCTCCGCCACATAGGGGCCCTTCACCACGCTGGCGCCGGGTTCGACATTGACGGGATAGGCCTTGGCGCGAAATCGCTTCGGGTCGCAATAGGATTGTCCGGTGCGGATATCGAATTCCCAGCCATGCCAGGGACAGCGGATGATCTCGCCCAGTCTGGTGTATTCGATCGCGCCGGGATCGGAGGATTGCGCCAAGCCAATCAGCGGGCCCTCACACAAAGCCGCGCCCTGATGCGGGCAGCGGTTCAGAAGGCCGAAGAACTCGCCGTTGATATTGAACACCGCGATCGGGCGCGCATCGATGGTAAGAAATTTGCGCGTGCCCGGCGGCAATTCATCCACCGGGGCAATGACGTGCCGCGTCATCTTGATTTAAGCCAAGCCATACAGCTTCAGCGCATTGTTCAGGTAAAACGCCTCGCGGTTGGCGTCGCTGACGCCGGGGGGCAATACCCGCGACGGATCGTCAAAGTCCCAATGCGGATAGTCGGTGGCGAACAATAATTTATCCCAGCCGACCCAGTCGATCACGTCAAGCAGATGATCGCGGCTTTCCGGGTCCTCCATCGGCTGGGTGGTCCAATAGATGTGGTCGCGGATATATTCCGATGGCGGCCGCTTCACATGCGGCACCTCGCTCTTCAGCCGCTGCCAGGTTTTGTCGAGCCGCCATGACAGCGACGGCGCCCAACCGAAACCGGCCTCGATCATGATCATTTTCAGCCTGGGGTGCCGCTCGAACACGCCCTCGAGCACGATGCTCGCGAGCACCGCCTGCTGGCACTGCGAATGACCGACCATCTCCTCGATGTAGAAGCTCGGCCAGCCCGAGGCGGTGATCGGGTTGCCGCCGAAGCCGAAGGCATGCACGCCAATGGGGAGCCCGACCTCTTCAGCCGCCTCATAGATCGGCCAGTAACGGCGCTGGCCCAGCGGCTCGACGGTGCGGCTGAGCAGCAGGACCTGGGCGAAATTCTTGTCGTGGCCGCGCTTGCGGATTTCGGCGGCAGCCGTCGGCCCGTCCTCGTTGGCCACCACGATAGAGCCCTTCAGCCGGCTATCCTTGCTGGTCCATTTCTCGATCTGCCAGTCGTTGATCGCCGAACAGATCGCGGCGGCTAGCTCATGGTTGCGGATGCCCTGCCCGGTGGCGAGCGGATTGAGCACGCCGAGTGCAACATGGTGCGGGTCGAGATGTTGCCGCTGCATGAACGTCAGCGACGAACCCTGCGGGCCGCCTTCCGGCGGATAGGCGTCGCGGCGCGCCGCGTTGGGCTGCGCCTTCGGATAGGGCGGGCCATCCATCATGCCCTGATAGGCGTGCTTGTCGTAGGTTTCGAGATGCTCATGCCAGCGCTTGGCGAGATAGGGATATAGTTCGGTCGCACTGGCGCGCGCGGGATGAATGTCGCAATCGGCAATCGCGATCTTGGCATGAACAGAAGAAGCCTGCTCCGGACTGCCGCGGAACTGGATGTTCATGGCGTCTTCTCCTTTAGTTTGGGCATGATCTTTTTCCGAAAACCGGATTCCACTTTGCGCTCACGCGGCCCTCCGGGTCGGGATCACGCCCGCATCTTTTCCTTCAAGCGGCCATAGGTCGCGTAGGGGTTGTCGATCATGACCTTGCGGACCAGTTCGCTCGACATCCCCTCCGGCAGCGCCGCATCACCGTCGAATTGCCAGTGCGGGTAGTCGGTCGAGAATAGGAGCAATTCGTCCGACTGCATATGATCAAACAGGCGATTCAATGTCTGGGGATCGGGCGGCGCATCGACCGGTTGCAACGAAAACCGGATGTTGCTGCGCACAATTTCCAGCGGCGCACGATCCACCCACGGCGTTTCCATGCGGATGCCGCGCCAGAATTTGTGCAGCCGCCACAGATAGGACGGCAGCCAGGTGAAGCCACTTTCCAGCATCACCATTTTCAGGCCCGGATGCCGCGCGAATACACCCTCCACAATCAGGCTGGTCAATTGGGTCTGGAACGCCTGGGCCTGCGCCACGTAATCCTCGATGTGATAGGAACCCCAGCCGACCGAGGTCGGCGGGTTGTGATAGCTACTGCCGGCGTGGACGCCGATCGGCAGACCCAACCGCTCGGCCGCGGCGTAGATCGGCCAGTAGGCGCGTTTACCCAACGGCATGTCGCCCATGACCAGCATCAATACCTGGACGAAACGCGCATCGCGCGCGCAGCGCTCGATCTCCGCGACCGATTTCTCGATGCTCTGGACGGGAATCACGATCGAGCCGCGCAAGCGCGCGTCTTTGTCGAGCCACTCCTTGACCAGCCAATCGTTGAGCGCCCGGCAGAACGCGTCCGCCATGTCCTCGGAGAACACCATCTGCACGCCGAAAAGCGGGTTGCAGATGCCGTAGCTGACACCGAAGGGGGCGAGCGCCTGCGCCTGCATGTCGGCAAGGCTCGAGCCGGGCTTGCCCTTGGCTGGCCGCCAGTCCGGCCGCGCCGAGATCGGCGAATTCGACGGATAGGACTGCGAAACCAGGTCGGTCATTCCCCTTGTCGTGACCTGGTCGCGCCAATAGTCGTTCAGATAGGGCAGCAGGCTCGTCAAATGAGGAACGGCAGGATGCAAGTCGCAGTCCACACCGCCCGCGATGGGTGACGTCATCACGCTGGTTTCCTCTCTTCCCGCAGGCCTCGTTGACGGCGGCTTGTCGCCCGCGCCATCGTTTCCCGCATTGAAGCAGGGCCGCTTCCGGCCCGCAACTGGCGCAAACACCAGAACCCCGTGCTAGAAGGACGGGCAAGCGGCGCAGGGGAGAGGTTCATGCTTCGGACCGGGATCATTGTTGGTGCGACCCTCTCGTGGCTAGCCGGAGCGGCGTTGGCGCAGCAGCCGGCGGCAAGCCCGCCACCTCCTCCTGATTTCTCCAAGGTCGAGATCAAGACCACCGATCTCCGCGACAACATGTACATGCTCGAGGGCCAGGGCGGAAACATCACGGTGGCGGTCGCCAAAGACGGGATCATCATGGTGGATGGCCAGTACGCAGCCCTGCACGACAAGATCAAGGCCGCCATTGCCGCGATCTCGAACCAGCCGATCAAATATCTCATCAACACCCATTTCCATGGCGACCATATCGGTGGCAACGAGCCCTTCGCCAAGGACGGCGCGACCGTGATCTCGGAGGTCAACGTCAAGACCAGGCTTGCGGCCGGCACGACCAACGGCCTCACCGGAGTCAAGACGCCGCCGCAGCCGCCGGCTGCGCTGCCGTCGAAGACCTATACCGGGACTTTTCAGATCAGGCTCCGCGGCCGCGTCGCCGACCTCAAGCATATCGATAACGCCCACACGGACGGCGACACCTATGTCTGGTTCAAGACCGCCAACGTGCTGTCGACCGGCGACACCTTCACCAACGGCCGCTATCCCAATATCGATTTCGCCAATGGCGGCAACATCAAGGGAATGATCGCCGCAGCCGATGCCTATCTCAAATTGACCAATGCCAAGACCCGAATCGTTCCGGGCCACGGCCCGCTCGCCGACAAAGCGCTGCTGACCGAGTACCGCACGATGCTGGTCACCGCGCGCGACCGGATGGCGAAATTGGTGAAGGACGGCAAGAGCGAGGATGACGTGGTGGCGGCCAAGCCGTTTGCCGACCTCGATGCGAAATGGGCGCCGACCGAGCTCGCCAGCAAGAACTTCATCCGCGTGGTCTATCACTCGCTCGCCGACAAACATGACACCGGCCGGCCGTCATTTCGAAAACTCTTCCGCAGGAGCTGAAGACCGATGCAGGATCTCGTTGCGATCGCCGAGAAGATCGCCGCCAAGCTTGTCGCGCGCAAACAGACCATCGCGGTCGCCGAATCCTCCACCGGCGGCCTGATCTCGGCGAGCCTGCTCGCGGTGCCCGGCGCGTCCGCCTATTTCCTGGGTTCCGCGGTGGTCTATACAAGCGACGCGCGGCGTATCCTGATGGACATTCCCGATGCGGCGATGAAGGGAATTCGCTCGGCCTCGGAGCCTTACGCGACATTGCTGGCGAGTCAGATCCGCGACCGCTTTTCGGCCGATTGGGGCCTGTCGGAAACCGGCGCCACGGGACCCGCCGGCAACCGCTACGGCGACGCGGCCGGCCATAGCTGCATGGCGGTCGCGGGCCTGCGGGAGGAAGTCATGACGTTGGAGACCGGCAGCCCCGACCGGCTCGGCAACATGCAGGTGTTCGCGGCAACCGCGCTCAATCTATTGCTGCAGAATTTATCGCGGTGATGATTGGAGAATTTATCGTCGTCCCGGCGAACGCCGGGACCCATACGCCGCGGCCCTCGTTCTGAAAGACGCCGTTCGACGGCCTTCGCACATCATAACCGGTGGTGGTTATGGGTCCCCGCTTTCGCGGGGACGACAAACCTCACTGCTCGAAATTTCAAACAGTGCGTGGGGTGGGCAAAGCGCAAGCGTGCCCACCATCTCGATGGGTACTGACATGGTGGGCACGGCGCAAGTGCGCCTTTGCCCACCCTACGATTCCGCTTTCGCGGGGACGACATGAGCAGATTTGATTTTCAAACAGCCGGCACGCGAGGCCCTCCCAAGCCGTCATTGCGAGCGCAGCGAAGCAATCCATTTCGCCGCATAAAGAAAGGATGGATTGCTTCGTCGCTTCGCTCCTCGCAATGACGTCGAGACACACATCCGCGATCTCGCCGCATCATTCGCGCGAGTTTTGCTTCAACGTCCGGCCCTCGGAGAACAGAGGGCGCAGGGAATGCCGGGCGCTCGATGCGCCCGCAGCCTCGCATGCAAAATAAAATAAGCATACGAGCGTAGTCACCACGGTCACACCGGGTTCACCCGGCATTCCCCGCGCAATGGTTTTACAGCTTATACCGCGCTCTCCCCGGTGACCGGGCTTGTTTGCCACCGTCGCCGGCAGGTCACCACCTGCCGACTTGACACCAGCGTCGGGGTGTCAGGACCACACGACTTCGCCGTCCGCAGGCCACATCACTCGTCAGTTGATGCTGCCCGCGTCCATTGCATCCCGCACCCAACGTTCGTGACGATCGCGAAGCGCCCCTCTTGTGGGCGCGGGACAGCGTGAGACATATCCTGATTTTTCTTTCGGAAAAACCGAAATATTTTTATCAAAGGGGCTGGACAATTGATTTCAGTGCGACGCGCCAATGCGCTGATTTGCCCGTCGAGGCAAATCGGTATCGCCGTCATTGCGAGAAGGTAGCCCGCATGAGCGCAGCGATATGCGGGTCGAAAATTAAATATCAAGATCCCGGATGTCGCTTCGCTCATCCGGGCTACGAGATGCCACGAGATACTGTGCTCCCTCTCCCGCTTGCGGGTCGCTTGCGGGGGAGGGCTGGGGTGGGGGTGTCGCCGCATAACAAATGCTTGGGTGCGAGGAGAGATTTTCCCCCACCCGCCGCGCTCTTGCGAGCGCGACGACCTCCCCCGCAAGCGAGAGAGGTAAGAACCGCACGCCCAAACGGGGCTTACTTCTCCCTGAAGGCGCGCATCAACTGGTCGCTCAGCGGCTTGATCAGATAGGAGATCAAGGTGCGGTCGCCCGTCTGCACGAAGGCTTCCACCGGCATGCCGGGGATCATCTTGACGTCGCCGAGGCGGGCGACCTCTCCCGGCGGCATCGAGACGCGGATCGTGTAATAGGACTGCCCGGTACGCTGATCAATGGTGACGTCGGGTGAAACGCGGGTGACGACGCCGTTCAATTCCGGCGTGGTGCGCTGGTTGAACGCCGACAGCCGCAGCAGCGTCTTCTGACCGATCTGCAGCTTGTCGATGTCCTGCGGATTGACCTTGGCCTCGACCTGAAGGTCGTCGGCCTGCGGCACGATCATCATGATGGCGTCGCCGGCGGTGATCACCCCGCCCACGGTATGCACGGTGGATTGCAGCACCATGCCGTCCTGCGGGGCGCGGATATCGACTCGCCGCAACTGGTCTTCGGCGGTGACCTTGCGCTCGACGAATTCGCCGATCTTGTCGTTGGTCTCGCGCAGATCCTTGGAAACGTCGCTGACCATGTCCTTGTCGACCTGGATGATCTGCAGCTCGGTTTCGGTGATCTTGCCCTTGGCCTGCGCCCGCGAGGCGATGTACTGCGCCCGCTCGCCGGCCAACCGGGCCGCGTCGCGCTCGAGCGTGGTCAGTCGCGTCATCTGCACCAAATGCTTTTCGTAGAGATCGCGGACCCCGATCAGTTCCTTCTCGACCAGCGCGATTTCCTGGTCCTTCGCCCTCTCCTGCGCGGTGAGGCCGGCGATTTCCTCGTTGAGCTGGGTGACGCGCTCTCGCAACTGGGCCTTTTGCCCGGCCCTGCCATAGACACGCACCTCGAACAGCTTGGTTTCGCTCGCCATCACGTTCTTGACGTCGGGATCGTCGGCGCGGTCGAGCAGCATCCGCGGAAAGGTGATCTTATCGAGACCGCGCTGCTCGGCCTCCAGCCGCGCCGCCCGTGCCCACAGGCCATCGAGGTTCTTGGTGACGATCGCAAGGCTTGCCTTGGTAACGGTGTCATCGAGCCGCACCACGATATCGCCGGCCTTGACGACGTCACCGTCGTGAGCCCGCAACTCGCCGACGACGCCGCCGGTCGGGTGCTGCACCTTCTTGACATTGGATTCGACGACGATCGATCCCGGCGCAATCAACGCGCCGGAGATTTGCGCCGTCGAGGCCCAACCGCCGAGCCCGCCGGCCAGCACGACGACCACGGCGAGACCGATGACCAGATGCAGCCGGATCGATTGGCGCGCTGACTTAATTTCGCTGCCCGTCATGATTTGGAAACTCCGCCTTCGGAGACGATCTTGATCGGCGAAGGTGGCGCGACGCGCGCCTGCAACACCTGCCCGAGCACGGTTTCCTTCTGCCCGAACGCCTGCATCCGGCCGTCCTTGAGGACCAGAAGCTGATCGACCGCCTCGATCCCGATCGGCCGGTGCGCCACCACCACCACGATGGCGCCGCGCTCGCGCGCCGCGCGAACCGCCCGCGTCAAGGCCTCGTCACCTTCGGTATCAAGATTGGAATTCGGCTCGTCGAGAACGATCAGGAACGGGTCGCCATAGAGCGCCCGCGCCAGCGCCACGCGCTGCGCTTGCCCCGCCGAGAGCGCGGTACCCTGCTCGCCGATCTGGGTGTCGTAGCCCTCGCGCATCTTGATGATCATTTCATGGACGTCCGCTTCCTTTGCGGCCGCGATAATGCTCTGGGAACTGGCTTCAGGGTCGAACCGGCAGATATTCTGGGCAACGGTGCCGGCGAACAATTCGACGTCCTGTGGCAGATAGCCGATGTGACGGCCGAGCACGTCCGACGACCACTGATCGAGCGCCGCGCCATCGAGCCGCACTTTTCCGCGCGCCGGCTGCCACACGCCGACCAGCGCACGCACCAGCGACGACTTGCCGGATCCGCTCGGCCCGATGACGCCCAGGCCGTTTCCAGCCGAGAGCGCGAATGTGACGTCCTGGACGACGAGCCTCTGATCGCCGGGCGGCACGATAGAGACCGCCTCGACCGACAGACGGCTCGATGGGCTCTGCAGCAGCGTCGGCACAGCGCGGGCAGGCAAGCTTTCCAACAGCTGGTTGAGCCGCCGCCAGCTCTGGCGGGCGGCCACAAATCCCTTCCAGTGGGCGATAGCAAGATCGACCGGCGCCAGCGCCCGCGCGCTCAGGATCGATCCGGCGATGATAATGCCGGCAGTCGCCTCCTGATGAATCACCAGATAGGCGCCGACCGCGAGCACCGCCGATTGCAGCATCATCCGCATCACCTTGGCGGCCGCGCCGAGACCCCCGGCGACGTCGCTGGCGCGCTGGTTGCCCGCGAGATAATTCTGGTTGGCCTGGCTCCAGCGCTTGTTCAGCCGTCCGGCCATTCCCATCGCGACCAGCACTTCGGCGTTTCGCCGACTGGTGGCGGCCAGATCGTTGCGCCGCGCCGCCAAACCCATCGCCTCACGCGCCGGCGTTCGCGACAGAAACTCGGTCATGACAGTGAGCGTCACCAGGATGACCGCGCCAATCAGCGCGGTGACGCCGATCAAGACGTGGAAGGCAAAACAGATCGCCAGATAGAACGGTAACCACGGCAGATCGAAGAACGCGCCCGGCCCCATGCTGCCGAGAAATGAGCGAACGTTGTCCAGATCGCGCAGCGGCTGCAGGCCCTCGTTGCGTCCGCCCACGATCAGCGGCAGGCGCACCACCGTGTCAAAGACGCGGGCATTGAGGGCTTCATCGAGCGAGGTTCCGATCCGGCCAAGGATGCGTCCCCGGATCAGGTCGAGAATCCCTTGGCCGATGTACAATCCGCAGGCGAGAATGATAAGGCCCACGAGGGTTGGTATGCTCCGGCTTGGAAGCACCCGGTCGTAGATCTCCAGCATGAACAACGAGCCGGTCAGATAGAGCAGGTTGATCACGCAACTCATGACGCCGACGCCGATGAACGCTTGGCGGCAGGCGCGCAGCGCATCGCCGAGTTCGGAACTCCGGACACCGGGAGCGGCTGCCATCTATCCTGATCTCTTCATGAGGGGTTGCGGCCCCCGATCCTAATAGTGGGTGCGCGGGGCCAATATTACCGGTTATTGTCGCTAACGTCTATTGAAGTAGCGTTAACCTCAACGCCGGCTCGGCCTCGCGTCGGGCCACTGGGACGGGCGGCGCAGCCCGGAACCAGGGCCATTGGCCGGGCCGGAAAACGCCGGGATCGACACCCCCGGGTAGGGCCACGAGCGCGTCCGGGCCCGCTCGCCAACTATTTCCATCAACGGCCAGCGCCTGCCTGACTCTTCTCCGTCTCCCCGCTCTTGCGGGGAGAGGGTGGGGTGAGGGGCCTTTCCTTGGCGAGTTGAATTCGTGGAGAGTCCCCCTCACCCGGCGCTCAAGCGAGCGCCGACCTCTCCCCGCAAGCGGGGCGAGGTGACTGAACTTGTGCATCGGCCGACTAAACCAAAAGCCATCATGCTTCGGTTCCCGGTAACCTCGTGCCGGCCCAAACCCGCGCCGCAGCGTCAGAACCGGCCACCGGTTCGAACCAACCGCACGATCAGCAACAGGATGACGGCGCCGATCGCCGAATAGATGATCTCCGAGATGAGCCCTGTACCGATATGGATGCCAAGCTTCGGAAACAGGTAGCTGGCGACCAACGCGCCGGCGATGCCGACGAGAATATCGCCGATGATGCCAAAGCCGGTGCCGCGCACGATCTTTCCCGCCAGCCAGCCGGCGACCAGGCCGACGAATAAAATGACAAGAAGACCTTCGTTCGATATCTGCATAAAAAATCCCCCCGTTCGTGCGCGCCAATGCTCCCGCGCCGGGTTCGAACCTACCGATAATTCCCCTGCATGACGACTCTAATCTGCCGGGTTCCCGGCGCACGAGAGTCTATCGCTTTGCGGAATCATCCAATCGAACGGCTGAACTCACCTCGCGGCAAGCGCCTCGGCACGCTCCGCCAGGATGCACCTTGCAATCCGGCCCATCCCCATCGGCACGTTGGGCGGCATCCGCTCGAGGCAGCGGGCTTCCGCAAACCCACATCGCGGCGCGAAGGAGCAATTGGTTGGCGCCTTGTCGAGCGAGGGCGGCGTCCCCGGTATCGTCTCCAGCCGCTGGCCGTGCTTGGCGCCGTGGACGGTTGAGGCCAATAGCCCGCGCGCATAGGGATGAACCGGCGAACGAACGATCTGGCTCAGCGTGCCCTGCTCGACGATCTGGCCGGCATACATCACGGCCACGCGGTCGCAGATTTCGGTGGCAACCCCGATGTCGTGGGTGACGAAGATGACGGACATGCCGAATTCGCGCTGCAGCTCGCGCAACAGAAGCAGGATCTGGATCTGCACGGTGGCGTCGAGCGCGGTGGTCGGCTCATCCGCGAGCAGGATCTTCGGCTTGCAGGCCAGCGCCAGCGCGATCATGGCGCGCTGGCGCATGCCGCCCGACATCTCGTGCGGATAGGCGTCGAGCCTTCGCCTGGCGGAGGGAATGCGCACCACTTCCAGCATTTCCAGCGCGCGCGCTTTGGCGTCGGACTGGCTCTTGCCTTCATGGCGCATCACGGTTTCCGCGATCTGCGCCCCGATGGTGTAGACCGGGTCGAGCGCGAGCGCCGGCTCCTGGAAGATCATCGACACAGTCTGGCCGCGGAACGCCGACAGCGCTTCGTCACCGAGCGCCAATACATCACGTCCAAGCACGCGAACGCTGCCCGAAATCTGCGTTCGCTTTTTCGGCAATAGCCGCATCAGCGCCCGCAAGGTGACGCTCTTGCCTGAGCCGGACTCTCCCAGCAGGCCGAGCACTTCGCCCTCGCCAACGAAAAAACTGAGATCGTTGACGGCATGGACGGTACGTTCGCCGCTAAAGCGAATGTTGAGGTGACTTACTTCGACGAGATGGGTCATGGCAGCCGCGGCACCCTGTCATGGAAATCGGTGGCGCGCTGGAACGCCGCGCCGATCCGCAGCAGCATGGCTTCGTCGAAGGAGCGGCCGACCAGCTGCATGCCCACCGGCAGACCGTCGCGCGTGAATCCGGAAGGAATCGAAAGCGCCGGCAGGCCGAGATAATTGATCGGGCGGGTAAAGCGCGTCAGCTGCTGGATCACGGCTTCCGCATCCGCCCCGTTGCCGACATCGCTTTCGGCGATCGTCGGCGCCGGAATCGGCGACACCGGCGCGATCAGGGCGTCGACATCGCTGACCGCGGCGAGATAGGCGGCGAGCGCCGGGCCGCGCCAGCGCAACGCTTCGAGATAGGACACGGCCGGCACCGCGAGCCCGTTCTGCAACCGCATCAAAACCTGCGGGCCATAATCCTGCGGGCGCTCGATCATCCAGCGCTTATGGAAGGCTGCGGCTTCGACGGCGAGAACCAGCTGGGATGCCCCGGTGAGCTGGCGCTGGTCGGGCAAATCGACCTGGACGATATTGGCGCCCTCGCGCTTGAACACGGCGATCGTCGCGTCAAGTACGCCCGCGACCTCGGCATCGAGGTCGTCGACATAGAAGGCGGTCGGCACGCCGATGGTGAGGCCCTTGATCGACCCCGTGGTTGCGGCGGCAAAGTCCGGCAACGGTCCCGCGACCGCGGTGGGGTCGGCGGGGTCGGCACCCGCCATCAGGCCGAGCAGCACCGCGCAATCCTCCGCGCTGCGCGCCAATGGTCCGACCGTGTCGAGCGACTGCGACAGCGGCATCGCACCGGCGCGGCTGACCCGGCCGACGGTGGTCTTCAGCCCGGTGACGCCGCAGAAATGCGCCGGCATCCGGATCGAGCCACCGGTGTCGGAGCCCAGCGCCGCAAATGTAAGTCGCGCCGCGACCGCGGCCCCCGATCCCGACGACGAACCGCCGGTGATGCGATCGAGCGCGAAGGGATTATGCACCGGCCCATAGTGGGAGTTGTGGCCGGTCGGTCCATAGGCGAACTCGGCCATCTGCAACGAACCCAGACGAATCGTGCCGGCGTCCTTCAGCCGCTGCAACGCGGTCGAAGTGGTGGCGGCGACGAAATCGCGGCGAATGCGCGAGCCGCAGGTCACCACGTGGCCCTCCTCGTAATACATGTCCTTGTGCGCCAACGGCACGCCGTGCAAGGCGCCGCGACGCCCGCCTTGAGCCAGCGCCGCGTCGGCGGCGTTGGCCGCTTTGAGCGCGGCCTCCGCTTCGATGGCCATGAAGGCATTCAGATGCGGCTGCCATCGCGCAATTCGCTCGAGGCAGGATTGCGTCACCTCGCGCGAGGAGACGCGCTTGTCTGCGATCGCTTGCGCAACCGACGTCAAGGACATCAACGCGGGCTCGGTGCTCATCGCTTTGCCTTTGCGGTTTGCACGACCACGAAGGTCGAAGGCTCGAGGTCGAACGGCAGCGTGCCGGCGATCGCGGCAAAGCCGTCGAATGCCGGTCCGATCGAATTGGCGATGCGCGCGGCGACATCGGCGTCGACCGGTACGCCGGCGACGTCGGCCATCGCCTTGATCTCCTTGGCGGTGGGTCTTGTCATGCGGAATTTCCTCCGTTTGGCGGCGCCAGGCTGTGACCTGAGCCGGATATGGCCATGTAACAGGCCGCCTGATGGCCGATTTCATCGAGCACGGTGAGTTTCGGTGTGGCCTTGGCGCACAGCGGCTCGGCGAACGGGCAGCGGGTATGAAAGCGGCAGCCGGGCGGCGGGTCGATCGGATTGGGCGGATCGCCCGAGATCGGCGGTGTCTGCGTCCTATGGTCGGGATCCGAAGACGGCATCGCCGCCAGCAGCGCCCGCGTATAGGGATGCGCCGGGGCGTCCCACACCCGGTCTACCGGGCCAAGCTCGACCACCTCGCCGAGATACATCACCAGGACGCGGTCGGAAATGTAACGCACGACGTTGAGATCATGGCTGATGAAGAGATAGGTCAGCCCGAATTCGCGCTTCAGGTCGGCCAGGAGATTGAGCACCTGCGCCTCGACCGATTTGTCGAGCGCGGACACCGCCTCATCGAGGATCACCAGGCGCGGCGACAATGCGAGCGCGCGGGCGATATTGACGCGCTGACGCTGCCCGCCGGAAATCTCGTGCGGGTAGCGGTTGGCAAAGGTTTCCGGCCGCAGGCCGACCTTGCCGAGCAGTTCGCGCGCCAGCGCGCGCGCACTGGCGTTCGCCATGCCGTGGACCTTGGGGCCGAAGCCGATCGATTCCTCGATCGTCAGGCGCGGATTGAGCGAGGCATAGCTGTCCTGGAACACCATCTGCATGCAGCGGCGAAGCTCGCGCAGCGACAGCGCGTGCCCGACCTGCATGCCGTCGTAGATGATTTCGCCGGCGTCGCGCCGCATCAGGTGCATCAACAGCCGCGCGGTGGTCGACTTGCCGCAGCCGGATTCGCCGACGATTCCGAGCGTTTCGCCCTTGGCGATCGAAAACGACACATCGTCGACCGCACACACCGTCTTGCGCGCGCTGAACAGATCGCCGCGCACCGGGAAATGTTTGGTCAAGCCGTTGACCTGGAGCAGCGGTTGCGCGGCGCCGCCGCGATCTTCGACCGGCTCGAGCAGTTCGACGGGCGGGCTGACCTGGTTCATCGCATCAGTTCCGGATGTCCATGGCGCTGCGCATTCCGTCGCTGAGCAGGTTGAAGCAGATCGATACCGCAAAGATCATGACGCCGGGCAAAGCCGCCACCCACGGGTTGATATAGATCGCGGTGCGCAGCGTATTGAGCATCAGGCCCCATTCCGGCTCCGGCGGCCGTGTCCCGAGGCCGAGGAAGGACAATCCGGCGGCCAAAATCATCGACACCGAGATCAGCCCGGTGGCATAGACGAAAATCGGCCCCAACACGTTGCCGAGCATATGCACGCGCATGACGGTGAAGGGACCGGCGCCGGAAGCCCGCGCCGCCTCGACGAAATCCATGTTGCGCACGCCGGTCGTGACGCTCTCGGAGACCCGGGTGATCGGCGGCACAAAGACGATCGTCAGCGAAACGATGGAGTTGACGATGCCCGCGCCGAGCGCGCCCGAAATCGCGATCGCCAGCAGCACCGAGGGAAAGGCGTAGAACACGTCGACCGTGCGCATGATCGCCGTGTTGATCTTGCCCCCGACATAGCCCGCGACAAGACCGAGCGATGTCCCGATCACGAAGGCGAGGATCACGGGAAGAATGCCGATGATCAGCGACAGCCGTCCGCCATAGATCAGCCGCGCCAACATATCGCGGCCGAGTTCGTCGGTGCCGAGCGGGTAGCCGGCGGTGCCGATATGGCGCAGCCTTCGGATCATCGAGCCCTGATAGGGATCCGCAAGCCCGAGCCACGGCGCGCAAAGCGCCGACAGAAAAATCGCAACCAGAATGAAGGCGCAGACCATGCTGACCTTGTCGCGCACGATGCGCCGTCCAACCGTTGCCCAGTAGCCGCGCGGCTTGCTCGCGGGGGCGGCCTGGAGGGCGAGATCTGCGATCGCGCTCATCGGCAGATTCCCATCGGTTCAGCTCCGCTTGATCCGCGGGTCGATCGCGGCCTGCGCGATATCGACCAGCAGATTGAGGAACACGAAGAACAGCGCGAGCACGAGGATGGTGCCCTGCAGCAGCGGCAGATCGCGCTGGAAAATCGCAGAATTGAGCAACAGCCCCGATCCCGGCCAGGAGAACACGGTTTCGATCAGGATCGAGCCGCCAAGCATGTATCCAAGCTGAAGCCCCATCACCGCCATCGCGGTGGGCGCGGCGTTCTTGATGACGTGACCGAACACGCCGGTTTCGCGCAAACCCTTGGCGCGCAGCGCCTCGACGAAATCCTGACTGAGGATGTCGCCGGTCAAGGCGCGCACGGTGCGGGTGACGATGCCCATGGGAATCACCGACGTGGTGATCGCCGGCAGAATCAAATAGCGGATGTGTTCCCAGTCCCATCCCCACGCGCCGGAGCCGCCCGGACCGGCGCCGACGGCGGGCAGCCAGTTAAGTTGCACCGAGAAGATGATCACCAGCACCATCCCAAGCCAGTAATGCGGCACCGAAACGCCGGCGATCGCGATAGAGGTCGCCACCTTGTCGATCCAGCTGTCGCGGAAATAACCGGCGATCAGGCCGAAGAACAAGCCGAGCGTAAACCCGATCAAGGCCGCCGCGATCGCCAAGGTCACGGTATTGCCGACCGCGCGCATGACCTCGCTCAGCACCGGACGCCCGGTCGCGATCGAATGACCGAGATCGCCGTTGATCGCCTTCCACAGCCAAAGCCCGAACTGCACCGGCAGCGGGCGATCGAAGCCGTAGGCTGTGCGCATCTGATTGGCGAGCTCCTGCGATGCGTCGGCCGGCAGGATCGCGACCAGCGGATCGCCCGGCGTGATGTGCACCAGCAGAAAGCACACCAGCGCCACGCTGATGACGATCGGAATCACATAGACGATGCGGCGGGCGATGTAGGCGAACACGGATGACCTTCAGTTGTCGGCCGAGAATTTTCTTCGTCATGCCCGGGCTTGACCCGGGCATCCATCTCTCTTCAAAAGAGTCTCTCGAAGAAGATGGATGGCCGGGTCAAGCCCGGCCATGACGATAACCTCTCACGGCGTCATCGAAATCGGCGAGAAGTCGACAAACCAGCTCTTCGGCTGCACGAACCCCTTGATCTTCGAACTCATGGCGCGCGGCGCCACGTCATGGGCGACATAGAGAAATGCCGCGTCGTCGACGGAGGCCGCATGCAGTTCGGCCAGCGCCTGGTCGCGCGCGGCCGGATCGAAGGTCTGGCGCGCCTTCGTCACCATCTCGTCGAATTTCGGGTTGTTGATGAAGCCCCAATTATTCGACACCGGCGGCGCCATCGACGATTGCAGGAAGCGCACCATGGCGAAGAACGGATCCATCGCCGCGTAGGTCACGTTGGTAGCGTTGGCGCCGTTGGCGGAAGGATCCTTGGCGCCGCGCCGCCAGTTCGTGAACAGCGTGTTCCATTCGATGACGTCAAGCTGAACATCGAAATAGCATTCGGCCAGCGCCTGCTGCAGATACTCGTTCATCGGCAATGGCAGCATCTGGCCCGATCCCGACGCCGAGGTCTGAGTCTTGACCGTCAATTTCTTGGTCGGACCAAATCCCGCCTCCTGCATCAATTTCTGCGCCGCGGGCTTGTCGTATTTGATCTGGAAGGTCGGCTTGCCCCGCCAGGGATGTCCGGGCTCGAAGGTGCCGGTGGCCGGCACCATCAGGCCGGCGAGCAGGCCGTCGCGCAAGCCCTCGCGATCGACGCAGAGATTGGCGGCCTTGCGAACGCGGATATCGTTCCAGGGCGAGCCTTCGACGCGCGAGAACTGCCACGGCCAAACATGCGGCTCCTCGTTGCTGTAGAGCTTAAAGCCGCGCTGCTTGATTTCAGCGACCGCATCCGGCGCCGGCGCCTCGATCCAGTCGACCTGGCCGGAAAGCAATGCCGCGGTGCGGGCATTTGCCTCCGGCATCGGCAACAGCAGCATCTTGTCGACTTTGGGAACGCGCGTCTTGTCCCAATAATTGTCGTTCTTCACGAGCTCGAGCCGCTCACGCGGCGTGAAGCTCGACATTTTCCACGGGCCGGTGCCCGAAGCATCCCTCGCAAACGCGCCCCACGCTGCTTGCGATTTCGCCTTGGCATCGGCGCCTTGGGCCGCGTCGAACAGCTGCTGCCATTTCGCCGGGCTCGCCATGAACAGATTGGTGAGGTTGATCGGCAGGAAGCTGTCCGGCTCCTTGGTGGTCAATTCCACCGTCATGTCGTCGATCTTGCGGGCCGAAGCCAGTGTCGGCATCCGCGACGCGGTTACGCCGACCTGACTCGGATCGAATTGCGGTGCATCCTGCTTGAGCACTTTTTCGACGTTCCAGACCACCGCGTCGGCGTTGAACGGCGAGCCATCATGGAATTTGACGCCCGGCCGGAGTTTGAACGTCCACTTCTTCTTGTCGGCGTCATCGACGGCCCATTCGGTCGCGAGCCCCGGGATCATCACGCTCGCCTTGTCGGCGGACGACAGGTCCCACATCGTCAGCCCATCATACATGGTGAGGCCGGCGAAGCGGTTGCCCTCAAAGCCCTGATCAGGCTGGCCCAGCGTGCGCGGAATGTCGGCCGCGGTCATGCCGATGCGCAGGATATTTTCGGCGCCCGCGATCCCCGGCAGACTTGCGACCGCAGCAATGGCCAGCAGCGCGGCTGCCGCAGTACGCCAGCCTGTTCCAGCTTTTTCACTCAACATCGCAACCACTCCCCCTCGATTTTTTCGATGACTATTTTCTATGCAATCTTATGCAACGGCTGTGCCAGCGGCGGCAATAGCTCGCCTGATTGTGATCGCCGCCACGGGTCCTCGCGGCTGCCGGCCAGGCAAAGATGCAGATGCATGATCTGGCATCAACCTTGCCGGCCCGCTGTGCTTGTCCCGCCGGTTGCTTGTCCCAATGGAGCTTAGTTCATGCGGGCCTGAAATACGATCCGATTGCGGGCTCGCGTTACTTGGTCAGCAGCGCGAAGGCGCCGTTCCAGTCTTGCGGCGGCGGGTCTTCCCGGTAGCCGAGAATGCGCGCTTCATACAGATTATACAGGAGCTCCAGGGCGCCGGCCTCGTCGGTCCGCCGGCCGCGTTCGATCGCTGCGAGCGCACCCTCCCAGTCGCGGTTGCGATAGCAGGCGAGCATCTCGATGGTCAGGTTGCGCAGCCGCTGAAAGCGGCCGGACAGGGCGATATCCTCGCGGCCGGCGATGGCGTAGATGACCTCGGGCTCCTTCTTGCCCTTGACCATGATGAAATCGAGCTCGAGAATCGCGAAACTTTCCTTGACCGTGAGCGCGGTCTTGGAGCCGACGATGATCGGAAAGCCATACTCCTTGGATTGTCCCTCGAGCCGGGACGCCAGGTTGACGCTGTCGCCAAGAACCGAATAGTCGAAGCGCAGGTTGGAGCCCATATTGCCGACGACGCAGACCCCGGTGTTCAAACCGACCCCGACATTGATCGGAATATAACGGTGACCGCCGTTCTGGGCCTCGATCTCGCGCTCCTTGTTGAGGACGTCGATCCGCTCCAGCATGTCGAGCGCGGCATTGCAGGCATTGATCTCATGCTCCTTGTCGTCGAGCGGCGCGTTCCAGAACGCCATGATGGCGTCGCCCATGTATTTGTCGATGGTGCCCTTTCGCGCCAGGATCGCGTTGGTCAGCGGCGTCAGGAACCGGTTCATCAGCGCGGTCAACCCTTGCGGATCGCTCTTGTAGGACTCCGCGATGGTCGTGAAGCCCCGGACGTCGGAGAACATGATGGTCATCTCGCGCTCCTCGCCACCGAGTTTGAGCTTTTCCGGCGATTGCGCGAGTTGCTCGACCAGCGCAGGCGACAGGTACTGGCCGAACGCGGAGCGGATCTGCCGGCGCTGCGCCTGCTCCCTGACGAAGCTTGCGAAAATCAGGGTGAGATAAATCGCGGTGGTCGACAGCAGGGGATAGGTGAAATCGACCAGCAGCCGGTGCTGCGTGTAGAAATACCAGGACGTTCCGACCAGCAGCGTTGCAAACAGGGCGCCGACGGCGACAAGCGTGACCGGCCCAAACTGCGGGGCAAACACAATCACCAGAATTCCAAGGATCAGCGCAGCCCCGAGTTCGAGCACGAGACCATACCACGGTTGCGCCAAAAGCGATTTGGTCAGCGCGGCCTCGAGCACCTGGGCATGGATTTCCACGCCCGGCATGGCCGGAGACACCGGCGTGGTCTTGATGTCGTTGAGCCCCACCGCGGAAGTGCCGATCAGCACCAGCTTGCGCGCAATCTTTTCCAGCGCGACGTCTCCGCTGAGGAGATCGGCTGCCGAGACATAAATGGAGGGATCGTGGTGAGCAAAATGAACCCAAAGCTGACCGTTGTGATCGGTCGGAAGCTCCAAGCCCCTGAGGCCGACACTCTTGATGCCGGCCTTCTCGGATTTGATGAGGATCGTCGGGGTGGAGCTCAGCACGCGCAGTATTTCAAAGCTCAGGGACGGCATGGTAGCCCCCTGGGTCCGCAACATCATCGGCACCCGCCGAATAATGCCGTCGCGTTCGGGCTTGATGGTGATCAGTCCCCGCCCGGCAGCGGCCACCTCCAGAACGTGAACATTCCGCAACAGGCCCGGAAAGTCGAATAGGAAACGCTGGGGGTCCTCGCCCAGCGTCGCAAACCCCGTCACCGGTAGCGTGCTGTCGAACTCCGAAATAACCTGGTCCAGGCCCGTCTCACCCAGGACCACCCGTGAGCGTCGTACCGCATCCGCGAAAATCTGATCGTTGCTCGGCAGTGCTCGCAGCTTGCTCCTGGTGAGCTCATCGAGGTAACGCATCGTCTCGGCTGCGGCGTCAGGATTGAGTCGGTCAGGCTCGGCAAATACCACGTCGAAAGCAATCACGGCGGCGCCGAGTTGGGTCAAACTGACGATCATGTCCGCGATGCGCGTTCGCGGCCACGGCCACTGGCCGAGTTTCGCCAGGCTCCTCTCGTCGATGTCGACGATGGCGACGGGCCGTGTGGTCTTCACTCGAGGATCGATGACCTGGAAAGTATCGAAGGTCCTGACACGAAGCTCCTCGATCGGCGCGAAATCGGCGACCCGCAGCACTGCAACGCCGATCAGCAGCCCAAGGCAAATCAGCCGCGCATAGCCGAACTTCCGTCCAAACCAGCGTTGAACTCTCTTGAACCGCTTCATGCTGTTCCGATATCACGACGTGCGGAATTGATCACGCTTCTTGTTGCGCTGAAGGTGTGGGGCCGGCGGGAGGCACGAACGGCAACCGGCTTCTTCTCGCTCTCCCCGCGCTTCGCGGGGGTCGAGACGAGCGAAGCTCGCGCTTAGATCACGATACGATTAAGCCAAATCGCATCATGATCTAGGTAACGTGGAAGTCGGAGGCGGTCAGTTGCGCCTTGAGAGTGCCGCTCAAGGTGATGCTGTCATGGGCATCGATAGCGATCACCGTGTTTCCGTGGCCATCATCCAGCGCCGCATTCAAGGCCGCCAGCGCGCTCGGAAAAATCAGGCTGCTGAACTGGAGCGTATCGGTGGCCGGATGGAAGTCCGTCACCGTGGTGTTTCCTACCGCGGCGAAGTTGAAGACAAAGGTGTCGCTGGCGGCAAAACCCGACAGGGTCTGGTTCGGCGCGGTTGCGACGATCGTGCTGCTCGCCGCCGGGCCGGGATCGTACATGACGACGGGGACCGGACTCGAGGTCAGCGGGGTGGCGATCAAAGTGCCGCCATTGCCATCGCCCTGGACCGCGAAACTCGCAGTCGAATAACTGCCCGCAAGATTGATGGTATCGACGACGGTTGCACCCTCGCTGAGGGTGAGCGCACCGCCCGTTCCCGCGCTATTTGCCGTGTAAGTCCACGTCGTTTCCGAATCGAATGTTACGCCCTTGAGGTCGATGGCATCCGTTTGCGTGCCACTGCCGGCAAATCCGGATATCTGGCCCGAGAATGCAGCGGCATTGTCCAGCACCAGCGTGCCGTTAATGCCGGCGTTATTGACGAACAACACATTGTCCGTGCTCGCCCCCGGCAGTTCCAGCGTGGTGCCGCTATAGATTGCAAGAGGATCGATGAATTGCGTGCCGCCGCTGCCGTCGCTCGAGAAGGTGAAGCTGTGTCCGGTGTAGTTGCCTTCCAGCGTGATCGTGGCGGCCACGGTGCCCTCGGTCACGGTGATGATGGTGTCGGTTGTTCCTATCGATAGGGTGATGGTCTCCGCGCTAGCCCCCGTACCCAGCGTGATAGAAGTATGGGTGGCGTCCAGCACGGTGGCCGTCGTGCCGCCGGAATAGGCCAGATGCTTCAAATCGACGATGTCGTTGCCGCCAAACCCCGTGATCGGCGCGTGAAAATCCGCCGGATCGTCGAGGATCAGATCACCGACCGAACCTCCGCCAACGGCGAACAGGATGCCCAGAGTCGATGCAACCGAGCCGCCCACTTCGATCGAGGTATTGTTGGTGAGCTCAATGACGCCATCGCCCGTGATATTGGCGTTGAGGTCGAGGAAATGGCTCGATGAAGCCTCGATCAGCCCGTTATCGACGAGGGTAGCAAGACTACTGCCATCCGTGACCGTGCCGAACCCTATCAACGTGGCGCCAGGTTCAACTATAACGAGGCTATCGTCCAAAATGTCGCCATTGATATGCAGCGTTCCTGTGATCGTCAGTTCGGAGCTGATGCTGACGGCGATGTCGACACTCGACGTGATCGAGGAGCTGCCCTCCGACGAGGTGACGACGACGTGCAGGACGCCACCCGACTCGGCGTCGGTGGCGACGAGCTGCAGGCCGCTGAGCTCGGCGGCGGTCAGCGTGTAGCTGCCATCCGAATTGAGGGTGCCTTGATTGAGGGTGGCACCCGCCGGGACGCCGGAAATGTTGATCGACAGATGATCGTCGGTATCAACCGGCGCCGCGACGATGGTGAGGTTGATCGCGCTGCCTTCGTCGCCGCTGACGCTGGTCACGGTACCGGTGAGGTTCGCGGCCTCGGCGACCGGATTGACGGTGAGCGAAATGGTCTGTGCGGCCGAGGTGGCACTTTCCGCCCCCGATGTGGTGGCGGTGACCGACAGGTTCACGGGTCCGGCCTGTTCGCCGGCGTTGAGGGTGAGATCGGCAAGCGCAGCGGCCGCCACCGTCCAGGTATGCGTCACGGAATTGAAGCTGATGCCGGCCTGGTCGGCGGCCGAGGTCAGCGTCGCATCACTCGGCACCCCGGTGATGGTGACATGGTCGACGACATCGTCGCTATCGTGCGTGGTGACGGTGATGCCGAGCAGGGTCGAGCCGGTCTCCTCAGCGATCGAGAGCGTACCGTTGGCGACGTGCACGGTCGGCGGCTCAGCCACCGGATTGACCGTCAGCGAAATGGTCTGTGCGGCCGAGGTGGCGCTTTCCGCCCCCGATGTGGTGGCGGTGACCGACAGGTTCACGGGTCCGGCCTGTTCGCCGGCGTTGAGGGTGAGATCGGCAAGCGCAGCGGCCGCCACCGTCCAGGTATGCGTCACGGAATTGAAGC
>Ga0193751_1000806_pt1 | contig 22053 bp, 13 predicted proteins | sample L1c2metaG_FD_143050 | JGI IMG/M metagenome (GOLD analysis project Ga0193751, IMG submission 143050) | Soil microbial communities from a riparian zone of the East river system, Colorado, United States - L1c2 | ecosystem: Environmental > Terrestrial > Soil > Riparian zone | place: USA: East River... | reverse complement strand
AAGCGAGCGGACCTTTCGGACCCGTTCCGCCATAGAACGCGCCCGGCGTTTGGATCGGATCGTTGTAACGAATATCCCATGCGAACCGGTTCATTCCTTCATTCGCGGGAATTGTTTTGACGCGCTCGACCCGGTCCGGCCATTCCGGCGGTTGTTCGCCTTCCTTTTTCTCTTTGCTCGACAAATGCCGGACGACTTTTCCCTGTCCGTCGAGAATATCGAGCGTGACTTCATCTTTCGGCGCAGTCTTGAAATAGTAATCAATCATCGCGCCCGCCGGCGGGTTGTCACCGACCGGTTGGCGTTTGTCGAATTCCTCGGGGTAATGCAAGCGCAATGCGGTCTGCGGTTGATAGAGAATGAAATCTGAATTTGTCGCTGGTGCACTCAACTGCCGAAGCGGCGTAATATTATCCAGCACCCAAAACGATCGCCCATGCGTCGCCACAACCAGATCGTCGTCTTTAACGACTAAGTCGTGAATCGGCGATCGCGGAAGATTTAACTGCAACGGTTGCCAGTGCGCTCCGGCATCGAACGAAACGTAAACCCCAAGTTCCGTGCCGGCGTAAAGCAGTCCGCTCTTTTTCGGATCTTCGCGGACCGCGTGCACGTACGCCCCATCCGGAATTCCATTAACGATCGAGCTCCATGTTTTGCCCAAGTCGGTCGTCTTGAAGATGTAAGGTTTGAAGTCGTCGAGTTTATGCCGATCGATCGCGGCATAAGCAGTCTTGCCGTCGTAAGGCGATGTTTCGATCAAATCGACTGTGCTCCACTCCGGCATTTTCGGCGTCACGTTGCTCCAATGCGCGCCGTCATCCGTCGAAACGTGAATGAGTCCGTCGTCCGTTCCGGCCCAAAGCGTGCCTTTATCCACCGCCGACTCGGTCAACGCGAAAATCGTGTCATAATATTCGACCGAGGTGATGTCGTTCGTCAGTGGTCCGCCGCTTGGCTGCTGCTTGGTTTTGTCGTTCTTGGTTAAGTCCCCGCTGATCTGTGTCCAGCTCTGGCCGTGATCGCTCGATTTAAAGACGCATTCGGCCGCGGTGTAGATCACGTCCGGATTGTGTGGCGAAAGCAATAACGGCGACACCCACTGAAAACGGTGATTGAGATCGACCGCGCCGTGTCCTGAATTGTCCAATGGCAGCGGACTGACGTCCTGATCGTCTTCGGTGTTTTTGTTATAGCGAGCGATGTAGCCTTCGCTGTTTGAATAAATGATGTGCCAATCGCGCGGATCCGGTACGACAAACCCACATTCACCGCCGCCAGCCTGGAACCAATTCTCGCGGCCGATTACGCCCGAATCCGTTCGGCTCGCGATGCCGACGTTCGAGTTGTCCTGCTGCGCGCCGTAAATGTGATACGGAAACGCGTTGTCGACGGCGACATGATAAAATTGCGCGGTCGGCTGGTTGTTTTGCGTGGTCCAGCTTTTTCCGCCGTCGATCGAGACGCTGGCGCCGCCGTCATTCACATTGCCGATCCGATTCGGATTTTGCGGATCGATCCAGAGTCCGTGGTGATCCCCGTGTCGCGCCGGAAGCAAATTAAACGTCTTCCCGCCATCGACCGATCTGAATGCGCCGGTGTTTAAAAGATAAACCGTGTCGGCGGATTTCGGATCGGCGTAAACTTTGGAGAAGTACCACGCGCGCTGGCGAAACCGGCCGTCGTCATTTACGCGCGTCCATTTTTGTCCGGCGTCATCCGAGCGGAACAAGCCGCCTTCTTTCGCTTCGATGATCGCGTAAACACGATTTGAGTCCGCGCCCGAAACCGCGACGCCGATTTTGCCCAAAATTCCTTCGGGAAGACCGTTGCCTTCCAAATGTTTCCAAGTCACGCCATTGTCTTCCGAGCGATATAAGCCGCTGCCCGCTCCGCCGCTGGAAAAAAACCACGGCTGCCGGCGCGCCTGCCAGAGCGACGCGAAAACAATGTTCGGATTGTGCGGATCGAACACAACGTCGATTCCGCCGGTGTTTTCATCTTTGCTCAAAACTTTCGTCCACGTTTTGCCGCCATCGGCTGTCCTAAAAATTCCGCGCTCCTGATTCGGACCGAACGCGTGTCCAAGCGCAGCCACCAGGACCACGTCCGCGTTTCTTGGATCGACAATCAGTGCGCCGATTTGGCGGCTGTCTTTTAGTCCGACATTTTTCCAGGTCTTGCCCGCGTCGATTGATTTGTAAATGCCGGTTCCGTAAGTGGTGTTGCCGCGAATCGCCGCCTCGCCGGTGCCGGCGTAAACGACATTGTGATCGGATGGCGCGACCGCGATCGCGCCGATCGACGAGATATCTTCCTTGTCGAACAGCGGAGTCCAATTCTGGCCGCCGTCAGTTGTTTTCCAAACACCGCCGGCGACGGCGCCGAAGTAATAAGTGTCCGGTTCGCCCGGCACGCCTTCGATCGCGAGGGCGCGTCCGCCGCGGAACGGTCCGATTTGGCGCCACTGCATCCCGCTGAACAATTTCTCATCGATCGCGCCGGCCGGAGTCGGTTTCGGCGTCGCGGTGGGTGATTTCGTGGGCGACGGAGTCTGGCCGCCTTCTTTCGGCGGTGGACTAACTGCAAAAGTGGTTAAGCAAACGAAAACGAGCGCGATCGAAAGGAGAAAACGCAAAATTGACGAAATCATCCGCTAAAGGTGAAAAGCTTGCCGCGCGGTTCAACTGGAATCGCGCAAACAATCACCGCTCGGTTGCGCGTACCGCCAGAATGTAGGCGATAATGGCATCGCGCTCCGCGGGTTTCAAACTCGCGCGATGCGACATGCTGTTCACAATCTCGGTCCAATCTTTGGGCGTGTAATGCCAGAGCGGGGGTAGGGTGTGGCATTCGATGCATCGATGCACGAACAAAGTTCGGCCTCGGTTCAGCTGCGCAAGATCGACCTCATGTCTGGTTCGTAGGGTCGATTTTGTTACCAGCGGCGCGTAGTTTGCCGTTTCGCAGCCGACAAATTGCGAAATTAGGATCGGCAACAAAGTCAGAATTAGTCGCTGCATTACCCTCGCCAGTCGCTTCGCGTCTTCCTCTCCCTCAGGAAGAGGATTGAGGTGAGGGTGCAGCCTTAGTTTCATGTTGATGACTCTAAAAACCAATCCCGAAAATCGTTCGGAATTGAAAATCGGCCTCGTCCGGTGTGTCGGTGGCTTGCGCAAGAGCGGTCACAGTCACAAACCAGCTTTGGTGACGAAACGAAACGTTCGGGCCGACGAAAACATTTCTGATTTTTTCGTCGTCACGCCAATCCGGGAAAACAAATTCGTGCAGCAGTTCAAGTCCCACCGAAAGTCGCGGCGAGATTTCGTAGCTCGCACCGAGTGCCTGCTGCAATTCACCATTTTGTTCTTCCAGTCCCTGCGCTTCCCATTCGGCTTCCAGCGTCACGTTGTAATCGAGAATCCAGCGTCCAAGGTTTTTTTGCGCGATCAATTTTGATTCGGATTCGAAATGCTGGCGCGCGGCGCTAATCTCTTCGTAAAGCGAAATCCCGACCGGATCGACGACCGGATTGGTTAGGTTGTAAATCAATTCAACTGCGCCGCCGTTGTAATGGAAGCCTTCGTCAGTCTGATGACTCCAATCGAGCGGATAAATCCCGAGTTGGAACCGATCGGTTATTCCAATCTCAAGCTCTTCGCGAATAAAGACATCGTTCCAATTGGCGCCATGCGCCCACGTCACCGTGTTCTCAATCTCGATGCTGCCCGGCGGCGATGTCGGCGCTTCATACAGGAAAGTGAAGTGACGGACGCCGCCGAAAGCGCACATCACCGGTAAGATCGACAATGATAAGATCGACAGCGCGCATTTGTTCATCGAACAGATGAAGTCAACGCGCTGAATTAACGCGCCGGCTGCAATTCTTTGGCGATCGCCAACCGCGCTTCGGCTTTCGCTTCCTGAACTGGTTCTTCGATCGCTGGTCTTCCGCCAAAATGGCGCGCCGCATAATAAGAACCGATCACGAGCACGGCGGCGATGAATTGCGCGATCAACGTTTCGTAAGTGGGGAAAACCGAGAACCACATTCCCATCCAGGGCGGAATCATCGGAACCAACGACGCGATCGGGGTGGTCGAAATCCAGTGAGCGAGCTGCATCTCTTGCGCTTGTTCGCCCACCATCACCAGCAAAACCACACCGAGTAGAACGCCGGTTGTGATCAGCATTTTGCGATACGGCAACCGCTGTTGCAGAACGAAGGTAAGAACCGCGACAATTCCCGAAAGTGCGATGCCAAGCAGCGCGCCCTTCAAAACGACCCCGCCCCCAAATCGCAGATTGTAACTCTGCAGAAACAAAACGACTTCAAATCCTTCGCGATAAAGCGAAGTGAATCCGAGCAGGATCAGTCCCCAGAGCAACGATTGTTTTCCGATTTGGTGGCCGTTGCTCAGCAGCGCTTTTCGCCGGCGATTGTGCGCCCGGATCCAGCCGCCCCAGTAAATTTTGTGGAAGAACCAGTTCATGATCACCAGCAACACCACGACGGCGAGAACTCCGGTCGCTGCCTGCAAATCGAGCGCGCGCATATTGTCACTGAGCGAATCGACTATTCGGACCGCGATGAACCAAGTGATCAAGGTTGCGCCGAAAGCGACGCCGGCGCCCACTGCCACCGGCTTTCGATGCGCGCTCTTTGTTCCGGTCATGCTCGCGGTGATCGCCGCCAGCACGAGAATGCATTCGAGCCCTTCGCGAAAAACGAGAATGCCGATGTCGAGGAAAGCGACCGTCGGGCTTGTGTTCGGTTGGGTCGGATCAGGCGCACCGTGCGCGGTGACTCCTTGCCACACGATCATCCCCACGACCGCGATTGCGGCCGCGAAAATGCCGGTCCCAAAAATGATCCGCCACGGGCGATCGGTCTTGCGTAAAGCAGTCTCAGTCACAGTAAAAGCCTAACACAGTCGTAAACCAGCTGCTGCCGGTCGGTTGCGTTTTTTTAGCGGCGATTTGCGCGGCCTACTTGTGGTCGTCCCGAACGAAGGCGGGTGTTTGCCGCGAAAGATAAGCAGCCGTTTGTTTGGCAAATCAATGTGGCTTACGACGCTCCTCCGCGCTTCCGGTCCCATAAGATTGAGAATGCTGGTGATTGTTGGAGCCATGAACACTGTGTCGGCCAAGAGCACTCGTTGTCCGCCTATCCATACCGACACCTAATCGGAATATTCCCAGGAACAAAATGGGATTCGTTTGGTTCTGCGACGAGTGAAAGACAACAGCGTGGATCATGGATGTCGGCCTAATTCCGATTTTCGCTGCAAAAGCGGAATAAAACCCGGCGAAACCGGTCTGTACTAGTGGAAGGAAAAGTGAAGACTCACTGGGATGTTATGAACTACAAAAACATTGCTGCAGTCACAATGGGTCTCTCGATTTGCATTTTTGCAGCCTCAAACGCAATGGCGCAACGACACGGTGGCGGCGGATTTGCCGGCAGCGGCGGCTCCGGGTTCGGTAGATCCGGCTTTAACGGTGGTGGGTTTCGGAGTGGATTCAATGGTAGTGGGTTTCGCGGTGGCTTTAATGGTGGCGGGTCTCGTGCTGGCTTCAATGGGCGCAACTTTGCCGGCCGCGGTTTTCGTGGCGACCATGGCTTCCGCGGCGATCGGTTCCGTCATCGTGACTTCGACGACTTCGTTTTCTTCGGGGATTTTTGGGACCCGTTCTCTTACTATCCGTATCCATATTAGGGATACTATCCTTACGGATATTACCCCGATGGTTACGGATACGATCCTTACGATCAATCTGTTTACCAAGGCAGAGCGGGACATACCGATTCTTTGGTCGGTCAGGTCCAGCTCCGCCTGGCTCGTGCAGGCTATTATCGCGGCGCCATCGATGGCGTGAGTGGCAACGCGACGCGAAGGGCGATCCGCGATTACCAGCGCGCACACAGCTTGCCAGCGGACGGTCAGATCCGGGGCCGACTGCTCACAACCATGGGCCTGGGATAGGTCCGTTTGCGTCGGTCGCGCTAAGTAGTTTCCGTCGGTTCGAGGACGAACAGTTGATTACATCCCGACAGAAACCTACGGAAATGCTGAATGCGGAACCCGCTCGTCTCGGCGAGTTGTATCATGCGATGTCGATTTATCAGTTCCTGATGTTCCCTTGCCCCCTCGCGGCTGAACAGGCCGATGCGTCCGCCAAATTCGTGGAGCTGACGGACCGATGGGTGAGGGGTCGTTAGGACCACCTGACCGCCAGGTTTCAAGAGCGTTCGCAACCAGACCAGCCACTTTTGCGGGTCCTCGACATGTTCGATCACCGCCAGGCCAACAATGCGTTCAAACTGATTATCATTCTGTGATTGAGCGAAGTCCGCGAGCGTGAGAAAACGATGCGCCGGAAAAAGATTTTTCGCGATCGCGATCGACTCTTCGTCCGGATCCACGCCGAGGTATCGTGTTGAGTCAACGTCGCGCGCTAATGCGCCGGTGCCGCAACCGATATCGAGTAAAGGTCCCTGACCAAGGAACGGCGTGACCGCGGCCATTCGGCGTGATCTAAGGACGGGGGATAACAGGCCTGTTAGTTGATCAGCCATTTCAGTGATTTCAGCCGGATCGCGGCGTCTGATCCGCGTCCGCAGTGGCTACGCGCGACAAGTGTGACCGCGATGTCCGCGATTAAACGTCATAGTACATGCTGAACTCGTAGGGGTGAGGTCTCAGCCGCAGCGCGTCGTATTCTTTTTGTTTCATGTCGATCCAGTTGGCGATGAAGTCGGCGTTGAAGACGTCGCCGCGGAGGAGGAAGGAATGATCGGCTTGGAGCGCTTCGATTGCGCCCCGGAGTGAATCAGGAACGCTTGCGATCTGGGCCAGTTCTTCCGGCGGTAGATCGTACAGATTTTTGTCGAGCGGATCGCCGGGATCGAGGCGATTCTGAATTCCATCGAGGCCGGCGAGCAGGAGCGCGGAGAATGCGAGATATGGATTCGCCGCCGCATCGGGCGTACGAAACTCGATTCGTTTTGCTTTCGGACTTGGCGAATACGTTGGAATTCGAATCGCAGCCGAACGATTGCGCGCAGAGTAAGCGAGATTGACCGGCGCTTCGAATCCCGGCACCAGCCGCTTGTAGCTATTAGTCGTTGGATTCGTCAGGCAGGTGAGCGCGGGCGCGTGTTTTAAAATTCCGCCAATGAAGAACAATGCCAGGTCGCTCAACCCAGCGTAACCGTTGCCGGCAAAGAGCGGTTTGTCGCCGTTCCAAAGCGAGATGTGCGTGTGCATGCCCGAGCCGTTGTCGGCGAAGAGCGGCTTCGGCATGAACGTGACCGTTTTGTTGTGCTTCTTGGCGACGTTGCGAATGATGTATTTGTAATATTGCAGGCTGTCGCCCATGCGTTTGAGCGGCGCGAAACGGATATCGATCTCGGCCTGACCGGCAGTCGCGACTTCGTGATGCTGGCGCTCGATCGGAATCCCGGCGCGCTCGAGCTCAAGACACATTTCGTTGCGAATGTCCTGCAACGAATCCATCGGCGAGACCGGGAAATAACCTTCCTTCGGTCGAATTTTATAACCAAGGTTTGGAAATTCTTCGCGCGCGCTGTTCCAATGCCCTTCGACGCTATCGACGCGATGCATCGATGAATTGCCGTCGTAACTGAATCGGACATCGTCAAAAATGAAGAACTCCGCCTCCGGCCCGAAGAACGCGGTGTCGGCGATGCCGGTGCTCTTTAAATAAGCTTCCGCTTTTTCGGCGACACCGCGCGGGTCGCGATCGTAGGGCTCGCGCGTGATCGGATCGACGATCGTGCAAATGAGACTCAGGGTCGGCTCGGCGTTGAAGATGTCGATCCAGGCGGTCGCCGGATCAGGAATGACGAGCATGTCGGAGGCGTTGATGACTCTCCAACCGCGGATACTGGAGCCGTCAAAACCGAGGCCGTCGGTAAAGATCTCTTCGTTATATTCGGTGAGGGTGGTGGTGAAATGTTGCCAGGTGCCAAGCAAATCCGTGAACTTGAAGTCGATCAATTTCACGTCTTTGTCTTTGATCATTTTGCTGACGTCGGATGCGGTTTTGTCTTTGGCCATATTAAGAGGTTGAGGAGTTGAGTTGTTGAGAAGTTGAGGTGTCGAGCCGCCTTCGTCCGGCAGTCGCGGGACTACGACGGACCGGGTTGTTAGGTCGAGGTTGTGAAAAAGTGACCGGGTTATTCACAAAAGGCGCCGAAATAAAAAGAGCCGAGACAACCCATTGAGGAATGGGTTGAGTGCGGCTCGCGTAATCACACTGCTTTTTCGCCGATCTCTTCCGTGCGAATCCGAATCGCGTGTTCGACCGGCAGCACAAAAACTTTGCCGTCACCGATCTTGCCGGTCTTGGCCGCGCCCACCACGGCGGCGACCGCTTTCTCCACCATGTCGTCCGCGAGCACGACTTCGACTTTTACTTTCGGCAGAAAATCGACGGTGTATTCGCTGCCGCGGTAGATTTCGGTGTGACCTTTCTGGCGGCCGAAGCCTTTCACTTCGGTCACGGTCATACCTTCAATACCGAGCTCGGCCAGGGCTTCCTTGACCTCCTCGAGCTTGAACGGCTTGATGATCGCTTCCAGTTTTTTCATGTCGATCTAATCGCGCTCGCTTCATCAGAAGCTGAGAGCGGCACGCGCTCTCTTACCAACGCGATGTTGTGATTGCAAACAAGAAATTTTTGCAATCGCGCGCGGAAATTTTTTGCGAAAACTTGCGGCTGTCTATACTGAGTTGATGCCGCGCGATCAGTTCGTTCACCTCCACCTTCACACCGAATATTCCCTGCTCGACGGCGCGGTGCGGATGAAGGAGCTGATGAAAAAAGCGGTCGAATTCGGCATGCCGGCCGTGGCCGTGACCGATCACGGCAATCTTTTCGGCGCGATCGAGTTTTACCAGGAAGCGACGCGCGCGGGGGTGAAACCGATTATCGGCTGCGAGGCCTACCTTGCCCCGCGCTCGCACAAGGAGAAGGCGAATTCGCTGCGGGAAGCGGCGTATCATTTCACTTTGCTCGCGCAAAACGACGTCGGCTATCGCAACCTGGTCAAACTGATCTCAACCGCGCACCTCGATGGATTTCACTACCGCCCGAGGATCGACAAGGAACTGCTGGCGCAACATTCGGCGGGGCTGATTGGGTTGAGCGGTTGTCTCGCGGGCGAAGTGAACTCGGCGATTCAGTCGAACAATATCGAGAAAGCGAAGCAGGCCGCGGCGGAGTATCGCGACATCCTTGGCGCGGAAAATTTCTTCATGGAGCTGCACGATCACGGGATGGAAGAACAGCGCCAGTGCAATCGCGTGTTGCCGCAAATCGCAAAAGATCTCGGCGTCGGGCTGGTCGCGGCGAACGATGTCCATTTTCTGCGACGCGACGATCATGACGCCCACGACGTGATGTTGTGCATCGGCACCGGCAAAATGGTCCAGGACGAAAGCCGGATGCGTTATGCGCCGGAGCTGTATTTCAAATCGCCGGCGGAAATGCGCGAGCTGTTCAAGGATTTCCCTGAAGCGATCGCTAACACGCTTGCGATCGGCGAACGCTGCAATGTCACGATTGAATTCGGAAAATCGAAATATCCCGAGTATCCGGTGCCGGAGGGACAAACGCGCGAAGGGTTTTTGCGCGAGCTTTGTTACAAAGGTCTGGAAGAGCGTTACGGCGAGCGCGCCAAGATCGACAATCAACTGCGCGAGCGGCTTGCTTATGAACTCGGCGTGCTCGAGAAGACCGGTTTCGTCAGCTACATCCTGATCGTTTGGGACTTTATTCACTTCGCGAAAGGCCGCGGAATTCCGGTCGGCCCGGGTCGCGGATCGGCCGCCGGCTCGCTCATTGCCTACGTACTCGGGATAACCGACATCGATCCGTTGCAATTCGGATTGATTTTTGAACGCTTTCTCAATCCGGACCGTGTTTCGCCGCCCGACATCGACGTCGATTTTTGCGAAGCGCGCCGCGGCGAAGTTCTCGAATATGTTCGCCAAAAATACGGCGAGCGTCGCGTTGCCCAGATCATCACGTTCGGAAAGCTGAAAGCGAAGAGCGTGGTGCGCGATGTCGGCCGCGTGATGGGACTTTCCTACGCGGCGGCGGACCGGATCGCGCGGATGATTCCGAATGAGTTGAATATTACACTCGATTCGGCCGCGGAAAAAAATTCGGAATTGAAACGCGCGATCGCGACCGAGCCGCAAACGAAACAACTCTTCGAATACGCGAAGACACTCGAGGGCTTGTCCCGCAATGCCGGGGTGCATGCGGCCGGTGTGGTCATCGCCGATCGCGATTTGTCCGATTACATCCCGCTCTGCCGCGACGTCAAAGGCAACGACGTGATCAGCCAGTATCCGATGGGCCCGCTGAACGATCTCGGCCTGCTCAAGATGGATTTTCTCGGGTTGAAAACGTTGACTGTGATCGAGGACACGATGGCGCTGATTCATGCGCGCGAACCGGAGTTTTCACTGAAAACGATTCCGCTCGATGACGACGCGGCGTTCGGTCTTTACAACCGCGGCGAAACGATCGGTCTTTTCCAGATGGAGTCCGGTGGGATGACCAACCTTTCGAAGCAATTCGAGGTCAAGAAGCTCGATGACATCATCGCGTTGATTGCGCTCTATCGGCCGGGGCCGATGGAACTGATTCCCGAATACGTGAAAGCGAAAAAGGGAGTCACGCCAATCAAATATCTACATCCACTCCTGGAAGAAATCTGCGCCGACACCTACGGCGTGATGATTTACCAGGAACAGGTGATGGCGGCGGCGAGCAAACTCGGGGGCTACTCTCTCGCGCAAGCCGATCTGCTTCGCCGCGCGATGGGCAAGAAGGACAAAAAAACCATGGCGAAAGAGCGCAACAACTTCATCGAAGGTTGCGCGCGCACGAACAAGATCCCGGATAAAAAAGCGAACGCGATCTTCGATTTGCTCGAGAAATTCGCGGGTTACGGATTCAACAAGAGCCACAGCGCGGCTTATGGCGTCATCAGTTATCACACGGCTTACTTAAAGGCGCATTTTCCGGTCGAGTTCATGGCCGGATTGCTGAGCAACGAAATCAATAACACCGATAAAATTTCGGTATTCGTCGGCGAATGCAAACGCATGGGAATTTCGATTTTGCCGCCCGACATCAATAAGAGCGGTTTGAAATTTGTTCCGGAAATGTGGGAGGGACCTCAGGGTCCCGAATCCGAGCCCAACGAGCAGAATCGCGGCACTGAGGCCGCTTCCACATTGAATGCAATCCGCTACGGACTGGCCGCGATCAAAAACGTAGGCGAGGCCGCGATGGAGATGTCGATCCAGGAACGGGAGCGGGCAGGGGAATACATTTCGCTGGAAGATTTTTGCGGAAGGATCGGGACGCGTATCGCGAATCGCAAAATGTTGGAGAGTTTAATCAAGGCCGGCGCGTTTGATTTTGTTGGGCGCGACCGCGCGGAACTTTTTGCCTGCATCGACGAATCGCTTTCCTGCGCCGCGGCCGCGCTGCGCGATCGGACCGTCGGCCAGGTTTCGCTGTTCGACGAAGAAACTCACGCAGCAACGACAAGGAAGCGCATTGTTACTCCGTGGAGCGATCACGAAAAACTCTCCTACGAAAAAGAGCTGCTTGGCTTTTATGTCAGCGGGCACCCTTTAGACGCGTATGCGGATCTTTTCGCATCAAAAAATTACCTACCAATCAGTTCGTTAGGCGATCTGGACGATCGCTCGCAATTCAGAATCGGGGGCGCGATCGTGCAGGTGGAAAAGAAATTCACGCGACGGGAAGGGAAACCGTTCGCAGTGATGTGGGTCGAAGACAGGACTGGCACCCTCGAGGTTGTGGTTTGGAACGATGTCTACGTTGTCGTGTCGGAAATTCTTGTTCCCGGCCGAGTGGTGGAAGTTCGCGGAACGATCGATACGCGCGGCGATTCGCTGCGCGCGACGGCGCAGAAAATAAGAGTGCCGAGCGCGAACAAAGCCAACGGCGCTTCGAACAGGAATGGCGGCGTTGGCGAGGCTACGGCTCGGCCGGAAAGATCGACCTCTGCCGAAAGTGAGCCGGCCGTACTCCTGCAATTTTCGCCGGCGACGACGACCGAGGAATTGCGCGAAGTGCGTGAGCTCCTGGCGAGCTCGCCTGGCCGGCGCCGAGTGCAACTCCTTTTCGATCGGCCGAGTGGCGAACCGTTACGAGTCGATGCCGGCGCAGACTTGTGCGTCGAACTGACCAGCGACTTGGAGCAGAAACTCGTGCGCTGGTTGGTGACAACGAAATCCGAACGGCGCGGTATCCCGATCGATTCTGCGGCCTAACGACGCCGTTCCTGTTTGCGGGCGGGGGGTGGCGAAGGCTGCGGTCGCGGGTGTACACCCACATTAAAAGCTTCGCCTTGCGGTGAGGTGCCGGCACAGAAATGGAATTCCCTTGCCGATTGATCAGCGATGGCTGCGACCGCGGCAGTTCCTTCTTCTTTCAGCCCCATCTTCCAATTGCTACCGAACAAGTCGCCTTGGAACTGGAGCTGTTCGATGGTCGGCGCAAGTGTGGTCTCGACTGGCACGATCTCGATTCGGCGGACACAATCTTGAACATTCGTGCTCGTATTAAAAATCGGAGCCGCACTCGAAATTCTCACGATCACATCTTTACTGTTGCGAAAATCAACCTCGCCCTTGACCGAAAGATCGACCTCTTTGGTTGCGGCATTCAGGAACTCGAGCGTTCCGTGGTCGCCGCTAAAAGTCAGTCGCCCGCTCGCGCGCGTCAGATCGAGGGGCGCATTTTGCAGAACACCATTTAACAACTGCACTTCGCCCGTGATGTTCGGATGCTCGAGGTTCTGACTGAGTGAGATCGTTCCGCTCAAGATTCCCTCGTTGAAAACTGCCGGATGCAGAAATTGCGGAGCGCTGGCGAGGACGACCGCGGGAAAATGAATCGTCGTCTCCAGCGGCGCAGCGAGGAACGTTTTCCAGTCCTGACCGATTTTAAATGAAAGTTTTGCCGCCAAATCGACCGGACTCGATCCTGGGAAAGTGAAAGCGGCCCGCGTGTCCCACGAACCGGAAGAAATTTTCGTGTTAAACTGGACCGGAATGGCCACTCCAGTCGAGCCGGCGTGACCGAGCAGGAAATAGTCGGATGCGTCACCGACTTTCGCTTCGATGCTGCCGGAGTAATCGCTCTCGTGCGCGATATCGATTTTGCCTTGCGCACGAATGAAATCCTTTTTCCGCGCGACTTCGAATTGCTCAAGCTCGATCGTATCAGCCTTCAGATTTATTTTGGCCGTTAATCGATCAATTTGTCTCTTAAATAGAGACAGGGAATTTCCACTGGCAGTCAGAAATCCGCCCAGCTTGCGCTCGCGGGCGTTGAGTGTCCCTTCAATGGCGATCGCGCCCGCGAAGTCGCGGGGACCGGCGCCGAAGAGTTCCGCGAATTGTCCGAGATCGGTGATTTTTCCGAGAATTTGGCCGCGGAAATCGGGATTGAGCCAGTCTGTCGATTTGGAAGGAATCGCGCCTTGACCGCTCATGGTCAGCTCGTTTTTGCGTTGCTTGATGTAGAGCTGTTGAAGTTGGATCTGACGGTTGTAGAAGATCGCGCCGAGCATGATCACGTCGGCGGCACGATTGTGCCAGCTCAACCCATTCATCTCGGTCCAGACGGAAGCGGTTCCTCCCAAAGGATCGCGTGGATCGCCGCGAAAAGTGAAATTGCAGGCACGAAGCGAACCACCGAGCTGATCGGTAAATCCGAGCGCCTCGGACGTTTGCGCGAGCGAAATTCCGGTCGCGGTGCCGGCGAGGTTCCAAATTGAATGTCGCCCCGGCCATTCGTTCGAAATGCTCGCGCGAATTTTTCCGCCGAAGACATCGAGATCGAATTGGAGATCGGCGCGCTCTTTATTGAGCAGCGACAACTCGATGGTGATGGATTGAAGATCGACTCCGCGGGCGAGATTCATCCCGCCGATCGTGAGACGATCTTCCTGCCATTTGATCGCGCCGCGGAGTTGCGAAAATGTTTGTCGAAACAGAGGCGACGTGATCGTTAATTCGCCGGCGGAGAAACGTCCGGCTTCAATTTGGTTTCCGGAAAGCGATGCGTTCCGGAGCAAAATGACGGTGGGGCCGTTCTCAACTCTCAAATCGAGGTGGGCAATGTCGAAATTGGCCGGGAGGAGTGACTGGAGCGCCGTCCAATTGAAAGGCATCGCCCGTACCTTTTCCGAATAATCGCGACGGATTTCAGCGCGCGCTGCTTGGATCGACAATGTCCGGACGCCGTCGCCGCGGCCGGCTAGGGTTTTGGCTAGACTGAGATGGAGAACCGCGTGTTCGGCGTTGAGCTCGATTTGAGTGGCGGCCCCGGCCGCGCTCGTGACCCGGATGTGCTCGATGGAAACGGGCCGCAAAAATGGTGCGGCGACTTTGCCGAGTTCAATTTTCAATTGCTGGCGATGCGCCTGCCAGCGCAGCCAGAGACGGACCCCATTCGAGACGACGAAGGGAGCGAAGACGATCGTGCCCAACGCCACCACCAACGCAGCGAGCGAGATCAACAACAGACGATTTTTCGGCATCCGCGCCCATTGCTTTAACGGCAAATCGTTTGCGCGCAAAGCAGCTTCGCAAATTATCCTACTTGTTTACGGCGGGCGATTCGATCTGCGGCGCGTTAGTGAAGACAAGCTTAAGCGGCTGCCGCGCGCGGATCCGTTTACGTAATTGGCGTTGCAGTTCCTGCTCGGCTTCTCCCGGTAAGTTTGTCTCAAATGCCTGGCGCCGCGCCGTTTCCGAGAGCTGGGCCAGTTCGTTTTGCAGGTCAGCGCCGGAAAGGCGATTCCATAGCCCGTTTTCGAGCGCGAGCACGTCGACCTGCTTTTCTTCGACGCCGACAATTTCCGCGTGCGGGAGTTGGATCAGGATTTGGTCAGGTCGGACATCGACCGCCACATCTTGGCGTAAATTGAATCCGGCTTTGGCAATAAATGTTCCGCTCAATTTGATTCGCTTGGAGCTGCCGGCCCAGGTGTGCAGGAATTCGCGTTTGACCTTTAACTGCTTCGTCAAAATCGCCAGCTCCGCGGTCGGCGTTGCTTCATCGACCACCGTGCGATTGTTGACCGTGATGCGCGGTTGCAAATGTGCGATCTCGATGAAAGCAGAACGCAAATCTTTTCCGAGACGTTCCAGATCTTCAGTTCCCTGACCGATCGTGCGCCCGGGCCATGTTTCCAAACGCCAAAAGACGAAGACGGCCGCGCCGGCGAGAATCAACACGACCAGCGCCAATGCAGCGGGCCAGGAGATTTTTGCCGCCGTCGAAATTGAGCGTTGAGAGTTCAGCGTCGGACGTTTTCTTTTTCTCCCCAAAAAAGTACCGCCCCCCACGCCCGATGGGCGTGAAGGGCGGCTGTTCCCCCCAGAACAATCTTCCAAAATCTGGCCAGCTACTACCCGAGCTTAAACGGTGCCGCAACAGAAATTTCTATAAATCGTACAGCCCGTTTAGGAACCCCCTCGTAAGCCCGGTGAGAATGTCGATCTTAAGGGTCATTCCTTCCTGTTTGGAGCGCGAAGAATTTCCAGCCACTTGCACAAGGTTGCGATGCGCGTTTTAATTTTACATGCGCAATGTGCGTCGGGAAAAACCGCGCAGTCTCGCCGGATCACTTCTGGTCGCACATCCCAACATGCTCGATCCGAACTTTCGCCGAGCAGTCCTTTTTATTTCGGCGCACGATCCGGAGGACGGCGCAATTGGAGTGATTATCAATCGCCCCCTTGATAAAAGCGTGGCCGATTTGGTGACCGAAACGCCGCCGCAAAATCTGGCAGACGTTCCGGTTTTTTTTGGCGGGCCGGTGGGAAATAATCAACTGATGCTGGCCGCGTTCGAATGGCATAAGGGCGAAGGCCTGAAATTGAATCAGCATTCGCTCAACCCGGACGAAGCGGTGGTAGATCTATCCGGAGGCGTGCCCTCCATTCGGGCGTTTCTGGGTTATGCCGGATGGAGCGCTGGGCAACTCGAGGCCGAGATGAAACAAAAAGCGTGGATTGTGCAAAAGCCCAGCCGTTCGGCGTTAAAGTTCGAGCGCCTGTCGCGACTTTGGTTCGACATTATGAATCGGCTCGGCCCCTGGTATCGCATGCTTGCGGCCGCGCCGGACGATCCGTCACTCAATTGAGTGACCGGTTTCGGATGTTTTATCTTGTCACTTGTCACTCGTCACTTATCACTTGCTGAGTGATCATCGGCGTCCCGAAGGAAATTAAAGAACAGGAACGGCGCATCGCGCTCGTCCCTTCTGCCGCGGAGCAATTGACGAAACGCGGACACACCGTGTTGGTGGAAAAAAACGGTGGCATTGGCTCTGGTTATCCAGACGAGGAATATAAAGAGGCCGGCGCGGAAATTGTCGATTTGGCCAAAAATGTTTTCGCGCGGGCCGATATGATCGTCAAAGTGAAGGAGCCGCTTCCGGCAGAATTTCCGCTTTTGCGCAAAGGACAAATTCTTTTCACCTATCTTCATCTCGCCGCCAGCAAAGCGCTCACCGACGCGCTGCTGAAGTCCGGCGTGACCGCCATTGCCTACGAAACGATTCAGATCGGCAACCGCTTGCCGTTGCTTGAGCCGATGAGCGAAATCGCCGGGCGCATGTCGGTGGTGATGGGCGCATATTTTTTGGCAAAACACACTGGTGGCAGCGGCGTTTTGCTCGGTGGGGTTCCGGGAGTCTTGCCCGGGCGGGTTGTTGTGATTGGCGGCGGCACTGCCGGTGTCAACGCCGCTCGCATGGCCACCGGTCTCGGAGCGGACGTGACGATTTTAGAAGTCGATCTCGAGCGAATGCGATTTCTCGACATCACCATGGGAAGCGCGCACACGCTTTATTCGAGCGAATCGCATTTGCGCGAGCTCATGCCGAATGTCGATCTTCTCATCGGCGCGGTTCTGCTCCCGGGAGCGAAGGCGCCAAAATTAATCACGCGCGCGATGTTGAAAGCGATGAAAACGGGCAGCGTGCTGGTGGACATTGCGATCGATCAGGGCGGCTGCGCCGAAACATCGCGACCGACCACGCATTTGCAGCCTATCTATGTCGAAGAAGGCGTCACCCACTATTGCGTCGCCAATATGCCGGCGGCGTATGCGCGCACCGCCACTCAGGCATTAACCAACATTACCTATCGCTATGTCGAATTGCTTGCCGATCTCGGATTGGACGAGGCATGCAAGAAACAGCCGGCGCTGATTGGCGGGATCAACACCCGAGACGGCAAGCTCACCTGCCACGCCGTCGCCGAGGCGCATGGCTTGAAATATGACGCGCCGTTGTAAAGCGCACGGCTGAAATGCATCCTTGATGCGAAATACCAATTAGCCGAACCTCTCCAACTATGAAGAAATACATCTGCATCCTGGCTGGCGCCGCGCTTCTGGCGGCTTGCGAACAAAAAACCGAAACGGTCGCACCGGCCGCAAGCGCTTCCCCGGAAGCGACTACCGGAACCACCACCACGAGTCCCGCGCCAACACCTTAAATAATCGGTCCCCTAATCCGTCCAATACCTACATGAACAAATTCGTATGCCTCGTGGCTGGTGCCGCGCTTCTGGCGGCTTGTGAGCAAAAAGAAACAACGGTAACGAATCCGCCCGCGGAGAAAAAGGAGAGCAACACCACGATTGTGAACCCGTCGCCAGCGACTTCAACAAAGACGGAGACCAAGACGGACATCAACGTCAATACGTCTCCTTCTCCATAGACCGGCGGTATCGAATTATTTGCGGAGTCTTTCGCCTCGCGCCTGCGGGACGAAAGACTTTTGCTGTACCGGCAAGTTGTCATATCGGGGCAGAGGCGAATTTCGCCGTTAATGTTGTAGCTGCCGATGTCTCCATCGGCAGTCTGTTATTTAATTAAATCTGCCGCCAGAGACGGCGGCAGCTACAATTGACAGAAGTGTATGCCGGCAAAATGCTTCACGTTTCCTAAGAGTCGCCGCCTGACTCAGTCCGCGGAATTCGCACAGGTAAAAAAGAACGGCCGCGTCTACCGCGGCCGATCGGTCTTGCTTAGCATCCTTCGAGCAAATGACGCCAATCGTTTTCGCGCTGGCTTTATCACCTCTCGCGCGCTCGGATCCGCGGTTGCGCGGAACCGCGTCCGCCGGCGCCTGCGCGAAATTGTTCGCAAACATCAACGCGAGATCGTTGACGGGACATGGATTGTGACGATCGCGCGCGCGAACGCCGTCGGTGCAACCTATCAGGAGCTGGAAGTTGAGTGGTTGCGTCTGGCCAAGCGCGCTTCTATTCTAGCGACTCGATGCTGAAAATTCTCCGCGCTCTTGTTCGCTTTTATCAGCTCACGATTTCGCCTTTGCTCTCGGCCCTCGGTGGTCCGGGTTCGGGATGCCGATTTGAACCTACCTGCTCGCATTATTTTTTGGAGGCCGTCGAGACACACGGCATTATTTCAGGGGGCTGGCTCGGTTTGAAACGGCTGGCGCGCTGTCAGCCCTGGGGCGGTTGCGGACACGATCCGGTCCCGAAAGAAATTTGCGCTCGAAACGTGGCCAAATCGCTGCTCTGTGAATAGCGGGCGCTACCAATTTTATGGATCGAACCGCGTGGATTGCCGTTATACTTTGCGTCATCGGATTGGTGGCGTGGGAATGGTGGGTGGCCAAACAAACGCCGCGGCCGCGGCCGCCAACATCTGCGCAGTTGTCTCCCGCGCCCACGCCGCTCGCAGGAACTAGTCCGTCGGCAGTTCCGCTGACTGCGTTTTCGCCTCCTCCTGCTGCGACTGGGACTCCGGCGCCCGAAGCAACCCCGGCGTTCGCCGAGAAAATCGAAACGTTGCGGAATGACGATGTCGAACTTCGCCTAACGAATCGCGGCGGTGGGATTCGGGAAGCCGTTCTGCTTAATCATATCGGTCAGGGTGGCGATCGCCTTGTCATTAATTCGAAAGATCAATCGCCCATCGGCGCGATGGTCGAACAACCGAATTCGCCCAAATTCGATGAATTCACGTTAATTCGAGAAGCGGACGGGAGCTTGAGATGCCAGCGCGCCGCTGAGAATGTCACCATCCGAAAGAAGTTCTTTTTTCCGCAGGGCAAAGAGAAGAAAGACAATTTTCTCGCCGAAATGGATGTCGATCTTGTGAACGCCGGCGCGCAGCCCTATTCAAATCCGGGTTATTTCGTGGCGCTCGGCGCGGCCGTTCCGATTCATCCGAAAGATTATTCCTATTACACCCGCCTCGTTTGGTGCGTCGACGGCAAGGCCAAAGGAGTTGATGTCGGTTGGTTCGGAGGCGGCGGCGGAGTTTTCGGCATCGGTCAGCGTGCGCCGCAGCCTTTTTATCAACAGGACCTCGCGAGCGCGGATTGGGCCGCAGTCAGCGATCAATTTTTCACTACCCTGATCGCGCCATTAACAACCAAAGCCAACGGCGTCTGGGGTCGAAGTTTTGAAGTCGCGTCCGAGCCGAAAACCCACGGAATTGCCGGCGCGCTCCGGATGCCGGGATTTCAATTGCCGCCCGGCCAAACTTACAGCGCGAAGTTTGAAATTTGGGCGGGACCGAAAATTTATCACCGGCTGGCGCGACTCGATCACAACGAAGCCGAGATCTTGGATTTGGGCGTGTTCAAGATCGTCAGCCAGTTCCTGCTCAATTTCCTGAACTGGCTCCACGGTTTCATCGGTTCCTACGGTTGGTCGATCCTCGTGCTCACCGCCATTATTAAGATCGTTCTCTGGCCGCTCCAAAATAAAGCCAACCTCTCGATGCGGCGGATGGCGCTCCTCAATCCGAAAATTCAGGAGCTGCGCGAAAAATACAAAGACGATCCGACGCGGATGAACCAGGAAGTGATGAGGCTCTACAAAGATTACGGGATCAATCCGGTTGGCGGCTGTTTGCCGATGATGATCCAGATCCCGATTTTCTTCGGCTTGTTCAAGATGCTCGGCCAGGCGGTCGAGCTGCGGAACTCGCACTTCTTGTGGGTGCGCGATTTGTCGCAACCCGATACCGTCGCCAGCCTTACGTTGTTGGGCTATTCGATTCCGATCAACATCATCCCGCTATGCATGGCCGCGACCCAGATCTGGCTCATGGCGATGACGCCAAAGACCGGCGACGCTACCCAGCGACGAGTGATGATGTTCACGCCGCTGATCTTTTTGTTTATCTGTTACAATTTTGCCGCGGCTTTGGCATTGTATTACACCGCGCAAAACCTTTTCAGTATCTTGCAATTTTATTATAACAAACGACAACCGATGCCGACGCTGGAAAAGCGCGCCCCCGCCGGGAAACGAAAATAATGACGCCGAAAGAATTACTCGACACGATTCTTGGCTATCTCGGCTTCGTCGTGCAGATCGAAGAATCGCAGAACGAGGCGGGCAATTTGGTCCTGCAAATTTATACCGAGGAAAGCCGCCGCTTGATTGGACGCGACGGCGAAACGCTGGAAGCGCTCCAGTTTTTGCTTAACCGGCTTCTCCAGACGAAAGACAAGGACGCGCCGAAAGTTGTGGTCGATTGCGAGATGTATCGCTCGATGCGTGAAGATCGGATCGTGCAACGCGTCCGTGGTCTGGCCGAGCGGGTGCGGGCAACCGGACGTTCGCTCCAGCTCGAACCGATGAATTCCTACGAGCGCCGCATCGTGCACAACGCTTTCAAAGACGACCCCGACATCGCAACCTGGAGTCCGTCCGATTCCGCAAGGATCAAGCAGATCACTTTACTGAAGCGCCAGGCTAAAAAAGAACCGGCCCAGTCTGCGCCGCAAAGCTAGATGTCGATCCTTGAGGTGGATCGGCCGCTCCGCGGGCGATGCTAAAATAATGCGGCTTTGCCGCCTAGACTAACATCGAGCAAGGGATTGCTCGATCCACCCCTATTGCGTTGGATCGAATCGGGCCGCCTCTTTTGTCTCACCAGACTTTATTTCCGGTCGCCAGCGAAACTTTTGCAAAAGCGGATTCGCTTTTCTTTCGACCGCGTCCGCAATTAGTTCGCCCAAAACCGGTGCGAATTTAAATCCATGCCCGCAGTCTCCCGTGGTAATGGTCAGATTCGGTCGGTCCGGATCCGGCGCGATCCAAAAATCTCCGTCGTTCGTGTCGCAATACATGCAGACCCGCGTGTAAACGATTGGCGCCTCGGCTAGACTGGGGATTGTCGATCTTAGAAATTTCCGCAAATCGTTCTCGTCTTGTCGGGTGACGACGCGCTCAGGAGAATCGGGTGACATCTCGCGGCCTGGCCCGTGGTTTGCAATTTTTACCACGCCCTGATTCAGCGGAAAACCGTAATAACCGGTTGTCGAAATATCCGCGCCGAAAAATGGAAAGCGCTCCGGCAGGAAAAAATTCGGCTGCTTCGGTCGCAAATGAAAAACCGGATGCGCGGTCGAACGAAGAAATTTTTTCGTGAACGGCACCAAGTGCGGCGTCCACGCCCCGGTTGCCATAATCACTGCGTCTCCGTTGATCCGATTGCGATCTTCCAAAACAATGCCTTCGACGCGACGATCGCTTTCATCCAGCGCAGCGAACTTGGCGTGTTCGCATAATTCAACGCCCAGCGATTTGGCGTGTTTGATGAGAGTTGCAACGACGCGCCCGCTTTCCACGTAGCCGGCGTCCGGATCAAAGAAGCCATCTTGAAATCGATCCTCCGCAAACGCGGGAAAACGTTGGTGAAACGTGAACGAATCGAATCGCTCGAATCGATGCCCCAGTTCTTCCAGGACCCGGCAGCTTTCATATTCAAAGTCGCCAGGGTGCATCGGGTGCTGGCAAACAAACAAAACGCCCGTTTCGTGATAAAGCTCGATGCCGAACTTGGCATTCCACTTTCGCCAAAGTTCAATGCACCGGTCCGCGAGCGCGGTATAATCTTCGTCCGGACCGTAAGCCGCGCGGACCGCTTTGCTGATATCGGTCGAAGCAGCCAGTGGATGGG
>Ga0193751_1000805_pt1 | contig 22101 bp, 20 predicted proteins | sample L1c2metaG_FD_143050 | JGI IMG/M metagenome (GOLD analysis project Ga0193751, IMG submission 143050) | Soil microbial communities from a riparian zone of the East river system, Colorado, United States - L1c2 | ecosystem: Environmental > Terrestrial > Soil > Riparian zone | place: USA: East River... | reverse complement strand
ATATCCAGGTTAGGGGTGGGGGGTGGTTCAGCAAATTCGGAGCAAGAATAGTCCCCCCACCCCGCCGCGCGCTACGCGCGCGTCGACCCTCCCCGCCAACGGGCGGGAGGGTAACTTGCTGCACCACCGTGCCCTTTCAAAAGCGCCCGAGATGTGTGCATGCCGTAGCGCTAATCTAATGCGCCCTACCCTGATCCCTGATCCCTGATCCCTGTTACCTGGCCTCCGTCACGTCCTCGTACACGTCCATTTCCACCGATCCGGGAAAAATCGAGCGCCAGGCCTGCATGTAGGTGCGCAGCATCGGGTCGCTCGCCACCTTTTCCCGGCTTGCCTCGAGGGCGGGGTCCGTCTGATACGCGATGATCTGCACGAACTGCGCCGGGTCGTCGGCGTTGCGCATCAGCCGCACCCGCGCGCCCATGGCCTCGAGCATCGGCAGCGCCGCCTTCATCATCGGCAGCAGCTGCGTCGCGTCGGTCGCCGGCACGCGGAACTTGACGTGCAGAAAGCGGGTGACGGTCGCTGTCTCGTTGGCCATGGTGTCTCCTCGTTCTCTATTCCGTCACCTCTTATACCAACGATCTTTGGCGCTGACTCACCCATTCGTCATGGCCGGGCTTGTCCCGGCCATCCACGTCTTTGATTTGTTTGTGTTTATAAGACGTGGATACCCGGCACAAGGCCGGGCATGACGGCTGAGGAGCAATGGCCGTTGGTATCACTCCCGCAGCCCGGCCTCCCGCAGCAGCGGCAGGACGCGGTCGATGAAGTACGGCAGCTCGTTCTTGAAGTTCACGAACGAGATCGTGGTTCCGGCAAAGCCGACGGCGTGCATGCGTATCATCTCTTCGGCGATGTGGCGCGGCGTGCCGACCAGCGGATAGGTGCCGGCGCCGGCGGCGAAGCGCTTGCGGTGCAGCCGGTAGGCGTCGGCCTCGTGCGAGCCGGAGAATTTTTCCTTCTGGCCGGTATAGAAGTCGACGCTGGCGTGGTCCGCCATCGTCACCGCGAAGTGCTCGTAATAATCCTCCGCCTCCGCCTGGCTCGGCCGGCACACCACGTGGCAGGTGGTGTAGACGCCGATCGATCGGCCTTCGCGCGCGGCGCGCGCCTTCATGTCGTCGATGTGCGCGCGGCCGCCGTCGATCTCGACGAAGGTGGTGAACAGGAAGTCCGCCGCCTTGGCGGCGAACGCGCGGCCCGGCGGCGAGAACCCGGCGTTGAGCGTCACCGGCCGCGGCTGCTGCACCGGCCGCGGCTTGCCCGACACGTTCTTGAGCGCATAGAACCGGCCGTGGAAATCGAACGGCTTCGGCTCGGTGTAGATGCGCGACATGATCTCGAACCATTCGAGCCCCTGGGCGTAGCGGTCGTCGATCATCGGCAGGCCGAACAGCGCGAACTCCTCCGGGTTCCAGCCGCACACGATGTTGAGCCCCGCCCGCCCGTTCGAGGCGTGGTCGATGGTGGCGAGCGCCTTGGCGGCGTAGACCGGATGCACCATCGGCACGTGCACGGTGGAGAACAGCGCGATCCGCTGCGTGACGCCGGCCAGCGCGGCCGCGAACGTGAAGGTCTCGTACGACCACTCGCGGCTGTTCATCTCGCCGCCGAACCCCTTCCAGCGCGCGATCGGCAGAAAGAACTCGATGCCCGCGCGGTCGGCCATCTGCGCGACCTCGACGATCTCGCTCCAGTGCGCCGGCCAGCGCTCGGGCACGCGGGTGAGCGCAAGCCCCCCGTCCGAGTTGGCCGAGAACACGCCGAGCTTGAACTTGTTGGCCCCGCGCATCGGCTGCGGCACGCCCGCCATGCACGCTCTCCTTGGCACCGCTGCAGCGGTATACAACAATGATTCCCGTGGAAAGGGGGCGGCGGCCGCTTGCTTGCTTATCTTCACCTCTCCCCGGAGGGGAGAGGTCGGATTTCGCGCGCTTGCGCGCGGAATCCGGGTGAGGGGGTTCCTGCGCTATCGATAGGGCAGGACCCCCCTCACCCCAACCCTCTCCCCTCCGGGGAGAGGGAGCTTAGAGAGCGCGGGGACTAACAACAGTGCAGACCCCCTACCAAGCCTTCACGCAGCGCGCTACGCTCGACCCGCAGGCGCCGTTCCTGCTGGCGCCGGCGGCGGCCGAATTGCCGTACGCGCGCGACGGGTTTCGCTGCAGCTACGGCGAGACCGCGGCGCAGGTCGAGGCGGTCAGGCACGCTTACGCCGCCGCCGGCTACGGCCACGGCGCGCGGGTCGGCCTGCTGCTGGAGAACCGGCCGGATTTCTTCGTGCACTGGCTCGCGCTCAACGGGCTCGGCGCCGCCGTCTTCCCGATCAATCCGGATTTGCAGGCGGGCGACCTCGCCCATCTCCTGGGGATCGCCGAGCCCGACCTGGTCGTGACGCTGCCGGAAAAGCGCGGCCTCGTCGAATCCGCCGGCATGGCTCCCGCCCGCATCGCGCCGCCCGACGGCACCCTGCCGCGCTGCCGCGTCGCGGTCGGGCGCGATCGCGGCACGGCGTCGGATGAATGCGCGCTGCTGTTCACCTCCGGCACCACCGGCAAGCCCAAGGGGTGCGTGCTGTCGAACTTCTACGTCCTGCATCTCGCCCGCTGGTACGGCGCCCAGGGCGGCCTCGCCGCGATCCGCGACGGCGGCGAGGTCGCGGCGACGCCGTTGCCCATGTTCCACATGAACGCGCTCGCCTGCTCGACCATGGGCATGATCCTCAAGGGCGGCGCCGTGGTGCCGCTCGACCGCTTCCACGCCAGCCGCTGGTGGCGCACGCTCGCCGAGGCGGGCGCGACCGTCATCCATTATCTCGGCGTCATGCCGGCCGTGCTGCTCAAGCTGCCGCCGGCGCCCGCCGACCGCGCGCACCGCGTGCGCTTCGGTTTCGGCGCCGGGGTCGATCCGGACCACCACCAGGCGTTCGAGACGCGGTTCGGCTTCCCGCTGGTCGAGGTGTGGGGCATGACCGAAGCAGGCGCCGGCGCCGTGACCACCACCGGCACCGGCCCGCGCCACGTCGGCAGCCGCTGCATCGGCCGCCTCGGCGCGGCGATGGCGTACCGCATCGTCGACGAGGAAGACCGCGACGCGCCGCCCGGCAGCCCGGGCGAATTGCTGGTGCGCGCGCGCGGCGGCGATCCGCGCCGCGGCTTCTTCAGCGGCTATCTGAAGGATAAGGCGGCGACCGCTCAGGCCTGGGCGGGCGGCTGGTTCCACACCGGCGACGTGGTGCGCGCCGATGCCGACGGCTATTTGTTCTTCGTCGACCGCAAGAAGAACATCGTGCGCCGCAGCGGCGAGAACATCTCGGTGGTCGAGGTCGAGAGCGTGCTCGACTCGTTCGACGAGGTTGCCGCCGTCGCGGTGGCGCCGGTCGCCGACGCCGTGCGCGGCGAAGAGGTGTGCGCGCTGATCCGGCTTGCGCGCGGCGCGCCGGACGCGGCCGCCGCGACGATCGCGCAAGACATCGTGACGCGCTGCGCCGAGCGGCTCGCCTATTTCAAGCTGCCCGGATGGGTCGCCTTCGTCGATACCCTGCCGGTCACCGCCACGCAAAAGCTCCAGCGCGGCGAGACCCGCGCGCTCGCCGCCCGCCTCATCGCCGACGGGACCGCGCTCGACCTGCGCGATTTCAAGACCGCCACGCGCCTGCGCCGCGCCGAGGCCGGTGGAGGTTGAATGACCCCTGTTATCGGTCACCCTGAGGTAGTCGTAGCCCGCATGAGCGGAGCGACATGCGGGGCGGGTTCCCGGATATCGCTTCGCTCATCCGGGCTACACGCACGAGCGCAAAATTCACACGCTTTCAGGATGACGGCTGTGTTGTTTGGTCCGCTGCTGTGAAGTCCAGATGAGCGACCGCCTCCCCTACGACGACGTCGCCGTCGCGGTTCCGGTCACGGTGCCGTACGTGCGCCACTCGATCCGCGGCGCCCACTGGTTCCTGGCGCGCGCGCTCGCCGAATTGCTGAAAGCCTCGGGCCTGCGCAAGGACGCCATCGACGGGCTCACCGTCTCGAGCTTCACGCTCGCCCCCGACACCGCCGTGGGCCTGACCCAGCAGCTCGGGCTGTCCCCGCGCTGGCTCGACCACATCCCCATGGGCGGCGCCAGCGGCATCGTCGCGCTGCGCCGGGCCGCGCGCGCGGTGCAATGCGGCGACGCCGATATCGTCGCCTGCCTCGCCGGCGACACCAACCATGTGGATTCGTTCCGGCGCAATCTCGAAAGCTTCAGCCAGTTCGCGCGCGACGCCACCTATCCGTACGGCGCCGGCGGGCCCAACATGGTCTTCGCGCTGATCACCGCCCACTACATGCGCGTCACCGGCGCCACGCCGGAGGACTTTGCCAAGCTGTGCATCGCGCAACGCGACAGCGCGCGGCAGTTTCCCCACGCCTTGTTCAGAGACCCGCTGACCCTCGCGCACTATCTCCGCGCCCGCATGATTGCCGACCCGCTGCGGCTCTATGACTGTGTCATGCCGTGCGCCGGCGCCGAGGCGTTCCTGGTGATGCGCGCCGCCACCGCGCGCCGGCACGGCCTGAAGTTCGCGCGGGTCCTGGCGACGATCGAGCGCCACAACGCCTTTGCGGACGATCCGATCGCGCTGCGCGGCGGCTGGGTAATCGACCGCGACGCGCTTTACGCGCAAGCCGGCGCCGGCCCGGCGGACATGGATGTCATCGCGACCTACGACGACTATCCGGTCATGACCATGCTGCAGCTCGAGGGCCTCGGCCTGTGCGGCGAGGGCGAAGCGCCCGACTTCGTGCGCCGCCACACCTTCACGGCGGACGGCACCTGCCCGCTCAACACCTCGGGCGGCCAGCTTTCCGCCGGCCAGGCCGGCGCCGCCGGCGGCTTCCTCGGCCTCGTCGAGACGATCCGCCAGCTCACCGGCCAGACCCTCGGCGCCAAGGTGCCCGCCCCGCGCCTCGCCCTCGTCGCCGGCTACGGCATGGTCACCTACGACCGCGGCGTGTGCAGCGCCGCGGCGGTGTTGGGGAGCGCCGAGGCTCGACCTTAATGACGGACCGCGTGTTGTGCTTGATTGCTTCGCTTCGCTCGAATGACGAGCAAGTCGACAGCCCGAGCCAATCATCCGGAAACTCTATAAGGCGGTCGGAAGCCGCCCCTCTCGATCAATGGTCGAGGCAAACGCTCTTGCTCCGCTCTACCTCTCGGCAATTCCACGCCCCAGCGTCGCAGACGCATTCCCATCGGATCGCAGGGCCGGGCATGTCCGTTCCCGGACACGAATCGCGAGTCCACACGGCGCACGGCTCACCGACGCATTGACCCCGCGGCAGGTCCCGCGCGCGAAAATAGTTCCACTCGCCTTTGGATGCAGTAATCGCGCACGCGGCGATGGCGTGAGCAGAGATGCTTGTGAGCAGACCCGCCCAAGCGATTGTAAGAGCCCCCATCAGCAGGCATGGCACCTTGGCAATGATGCGAGACGCCATGCACCTCAACAAAACGTCGTAATGCCTTCCGGTCATTGCTGCTTGATGGAATCGATCCCGCTCTCGACTGAATCACCCAGCCGCACCGGAGATCCCGCATCGTCAAACCGCAGGATCAAGGCCTTGCCGCCGGAACGGCTGCGCACCACGACGGAGTAGACCGCCTGGGCCTGGAACTCGCCGTGATAGCCGCTGGACGTGTGCAGAATTGTGACCGTGCCTTCGGCGACTTCGCCGACTTCAGGCTGCGCCCGTCGCACCTTACTCAGGAATTCCGTCCGCTCCGCCGGCGATGCCAGCGCCTTCTTCAAGGCTTGCGCACGCTCGACGACCCCGGCGGGTATTGCTGGCCAATACAGACCCTCGCTGATCACCCGGCGCTCGCGGTCGAGCGCCGCATAGGCGTATGAGCCCTCTACCGGCACCCCGCCAAGCGATCGCTCCAAATGGGTCGTATACCACAGGAGAACCGACCGCGAGGGCTGGACGCCCTGCTCGACGGGACCGGTGCCGGCCATCGTGGTCGTCACATGCATGCCGGCCACCTCGGCTTCGGGAATGCCTATCCGCAGAAGATATTCTCGCACAGCCGCATTGTGCTCCTCGGCCTTCTCGGTGAGCGGCCCGGGATAGTTGATCGGGGACGGCGATTCGGAGCGCTGGGTCGGCTCCCGCGGAGCCGGCGGCTTGGGCGCCGCGATGGGAGCGTTCGGCACGGCCAACGTCGCGCCTGTTATCCGATCGATCAGGAATGTCCCCTTCGCGCCGATGATCCGCTCATAGGGTCCGTCAATCTCGCGGCGTACGTTCGCCCCGAGATCGAAGCGCGATATCTCCTGTTTAAGGTCGAAGCGGACTCCCGGCTCCGCCGCCATCGCCACCCTGCTTGTCGCGAAGGCGGCGAAAAGGAGCAGGAAGGCCCGGCTCGCGTTATTTCTCAACATGGCCGTGCCTCCTCGACCGGCGACTCGACGACGTCACGGAAGGATGAAGCCGTGCGCGTTGCAGTCGTAGTTACAAGTGTAAATCCACGCCATCCAACCCTGCCCGATCCCGTCATTCGCCGGGTCGCGCAGCTGCACCCACGTCTCGATCCGGTTGGCCCACAAGACTCGCGGCTGATCGACCTCGAGCGAGATCGCGATATTTGCACCGCAGCCTACGATACCGTGGTTGCCTCCGCCAAAGGCGCAGGGGCCTCCGCCGGTGGTGGAGTTGATAGCGTCCGCCCAGGATGGAGCGACCGCCGAATTGGGATTGGCGACGTAGCGGTCGGCGAAAGCTCGGCCACGGTCGGCGCTGTCGGCCGTGTCGTCGCCGACCCGGGTGGGCATGATCAGCGCAATGGTCGAAACCCCTGCGAAAGTACTGAGCAGCTCCGGCACATAGAGGTCGGGGGTGATCCCGCAGCTGTTGTCGATGACCGCCAAATTAATTCCGCCGTTGGTTCCGGCGCCAGCCCAGGAGCCTGCCGTCGGATCCTCGCCCCATGCCACGCCGCCGTTGGTGTAGTTGACCGATTGGCAGGAGGTTCCGGTTCGATCCACGACGATGCTGCGCGGGCGGGAATAGACGCATCGCCCCTGCAGCGGATTCTCGGCGAAGCGCAGGCACCGCTTCTGAACCCCGGCAACGTCCGGACACGCAGCCGCCGAGGTACAGGCCGTTGAACTCTGGTCGTTGCAAGTGCCATGACCGCTGAAGTAGGAGATGGCATCGCCTGGGCGGTCGAAGTTGAACGTATCAAAATTGCCCGGGACCTTTTCCGGATCGATGAAGTCGCTGGGGAACACCAGTCCGTCGGTGTAACGCAGTCCGGCGGTGTACCCGGGGATGGAGAGCATTCGCGAGCGGAAATTGTCGACGTTGACGATGTTGTTCGACAACGCGCCGCACGAATACTTGTTGACGGCCTCGATCGTGATTCCGGTCTCATCGGCGCGCACCGACGCGCCGACGAGGCATCCGGACGCCACGACCAACCCGAACAGGATCGCTTTCGCTGCCATGACGCTTGCCCTTGTTTCACGCCATTAGTCCAAAGGTTGCAGTACCTGTGGCAACACCTCACAATAGCAGCGCCGAGCCCCGTCTCCAAGGCTTTTTGCAAGCGCGTCGATACCGAAGCTCGGCCTGTGCGGTGCCGGCGAAGCGCCCGACTTCGTGCGCCGCCACACCTTCACGGCCGACGGCACCTGCCCGCTCAACACCTCGGGCGGCCAGCTCTCCGCCGGCCAGGCCGGCGCCGCCGGCGGCTTCCTCGGCCTGGTCGAAACGGTCCGCCAGCTCACCGGCCAGACCCTCGGCGCCAAGGTGCACGACCCGCGCCTCGGCCTCGTCGCCGGCTACGGCATGGTCACCTACGACCGCGGCGTCTGCAGCGGCGCAGCGGTGTTGGGAAAGTAGGGCGCAATAGCGCAGCGTATTGCGCCGTTACGGTTGCTACCCCGTAACGGCTGCTCGAATGTAAGCAATGGCGGATTACGCTTCGCTAATCCGCCCACGCGGTAGTTGAATGTTGGTCCTCATTTGTCGGAAACTCCGACCGAGAGCACGATACCTTTCTAAAAGGCCCGCGCCTTTGTGCCCTAGATACCAACATGATCAACGGGAAGAAGAGATGATGATCGCATATCCGGCAACACCGCCCACCTCTTCAATACGGAAAGGTTTGACGACACTATCATGGTTGGTGGCAGCAGTCTCCACAGTTCTGTTCATAATCGGATGTATTTACTTCAGCTTTACGATCAATCTATTCCTCTGGTTTATTATGTGGCTTAGTTTCTTTCATCTTGTGTTTTGTTCTTGGTGGTCCATCAAGCAAACTCATGTCAAGCTCATCGATTATCCCTATCTATTGTCGGCGGCTATCGGAGGCCTTTTCTTGGTTGCAGCGGAACGCCAATCGGATCGTATGAAATATCTTCATGAGCTCGACGATCTTCGTGCCCCGGCGACTAAAAATGGACTGGAGCAACACGTTGCGACGAATATCGAGTACTATTGCAAACCGAAGAATGAAGCTTTGCTTCCGAAGAAGTACTGTCAGTGGATGGAAAGAGTTGGGCAGTTTTTAAAAACTGACTACACGGCCGAGCAACTCGCGAATTTGGCAAAAGAGAGTCGAGCTCTCGCCGATGCAGAGGGATGGGGGACCTACTTAGCCGCCCTAAGATATTCTTTATCGCTGCCAAGGCGCGTAGACCCTCAGACTAAGCTGCCGATTATCTATCCAGCTGAAGTGGAGACGCAGATTGAGCTGAATCGAATAATCGTTGAAAGTGGCGGGTCAGCGCGCCTTACGATCCGTTCAATGGAGAAAGTTGCGGCGAGTATGACAGGTCCATCCGCCTCCAGAGAGAACACTGTGGGTCCGGATGCGGACGCCGTGGGGTGGGGCATAGGGTATGTGATAATTTGGCCTTTCCTACTTGCGCTTGCGCTTGCGCTTCGAATTACCAAAGTAACAGCAGATGTCTCAGGCTGGGCTCATCCCGGCTAGATTAAGCATACGACATGGTGAATAACGAGCGCGGCATCTGCAGCGGCGCGGTGGTGTTGGGCAGTCCGTAGGGTGGGCAAAATCGCCTGAACTGACGGATAAGCTTGCTCAGCTCTCGCTGGCGGTTTTGCCCACGCGGATATCCAAACATCAGAACGCGTGGGCACAGCGCCATAAGGGCCTTTACGCTCGTCTTCGACGGGCTATGGCGCCTTTGCCCACCCTACCCGCTCAGGCGCGGCGGTGGTCGCGAAGTAGGAAAGTAGGGCGCAATAGCGCAGCGTATTGCGCCGGTACGGACGCCACCCGCAATACGGCTTCCGGGTGATTGGCCCGGCCGTCCACCTGCTCGTCATTGCGAGCGCAGCGAAGCAATCCAGGGCAACACGCGCGGCTCCCTGGATTGCTTCGTCGCCCTTCGGGCTCCTCGCAATGACGGACGATTGCAAACCCGAGCCAATCAAAGGGATCCCGCATAACGGTGGTTCGAAGGTGAGAAACGGCGGATTACGCTTCGCTAATCCGCCCTACGCCCTCCCCCTTCCTCAGCGCAAACGCGAGCGGGACGGTCGCCACGGTCAGCACCGCCACGACGATGACGGCGTTGGAGATGCCGATGAGATCGCCGAGCAGGCCGCTGAGCGGCGGCGACACGGCGGCGGCGCCGATGGCGAGCGTGTAGAACACGCTGAGCGCGTGAGTGCGCCGGTCCGGCGCCGCATAGTCCGGCACCGAGCCGTAGATCACCGTCGTCACCCCGTTGAGCACGACGCCCACCAGCGGCAGCAGCACCAACGCGCCGTCGAGCGGCAGCAGCAGGACGCCGAGCATTCCGGCGGCGGTGACGATCTGCGCGAACACGATGGTGGCGACCATGCCGGCCCAGCGGGCGACCCAGCCGCAGGCGAGCTTGCCGGCGGCGCCGCCGACGAACACCAGGGTCAGCGCGAAGCCGGCGGTGACGACGGTCGCGCCCTTGGCGATCAGCAGGAACGGCAGCAGCACGAAGAACGCGCCGCGCACCAGGCTGTCGGCGATGCCGAAGGCGGCGAGAATGTAGAAGCCGAGGCGCAGGCGCGCATGGTGCGCCGCCGCCGCGGGGTCGTGCGCCGCCGGCGGCGCCGCCACCGGCTCCGGCGGCAGGCGCGGGGTCAACGCGAAGACGGCGACGGCCCCGACGATCCCGATGAGCCCGAGCAGGCCGTAGGCCGGCCGCCACGGCATGACCAGGATCATCGCCGTTGCCGAGAGGGGCAGCAGAACCTTGCCGACGTCGCCGGCGAAATTATACGTGCCGAATGCGGTGAGCGCGCGCGCCCCGGTGAAGGTGCGGGTGACCAGCGCGGAGCCGATCGGATGCTGGGTCGCCGCGCCGAGGCCGCCGATGAACAGCGCCCCCACCAGCGGCCAAAACCCGTTGCCGACCCCGGCTAGGCAGTAGCACAGGCCGGACAGGCCGGTGCCCAGCGCCAGCACGGTGCCGGCGCCGATCCGCCCGGCGAGGTGCGTGGCCGGGATTTGCAGGCTCGCCATGGTGCCGTTGTAGATCATGCGCAGCAGGCCGACGGCGGCGTAGCTCAGGGCGAACTCCGCCTGCCAGATCGGCAGCGCCACCCAGATCAGATCCGTGTAGCCGTCGTGCAGGACGTGCGCGCCGCAGGCAACGCCGAGCGCGCGCCGCTCGCGCTGCTTGGCGGCCGCCGCGTCGGCGGGCCGGTCGGGCTCGATCGATGCGATGATCGCCATGCGATGTCAGGCCGTGCGCCGCGCGTCATGCCAGGCCTTGTCGGCGATCGGGGAACGCCGTGCCTGGCCGGAAACCCATTCATCCGCCGGCAACGGGTGCAGCCCGGCTGCCGGTATGCTTTGATGACGGAGGTTTCGCGGGAATGAGTGCGCCATGGGGCATGCTCCTCGAACGCCGGCGCACGATACTCCGCCCGCCCGGGCCGGCAAAGACGGCCAGGAAATGACCTTTCGCCCGGATCGGCAGATCGAGCTCAACGGCGTGCGCTATCGCTGGCCCGAGCGGCCGGTCGTCGTCGTCTGCAACGACGGCGGCGATCCCGCCTATCTCGATCGCGCGCTCGCGGCCGGACTCGTGCCCAACGTCGCCCGCTTCATGCAGACCGGGTTCAGCGCGATCGCCGCGTGCGTCATTCCGAGCTTCACCTGTCCCAACAACGTGTCGATCGTCACCGGCAGCCCGCCGTCGGTCCACGGCATATCCGGGAACTTCTATCTCGAGCCCGCGACCGGACGCGCGGTCGTCATGACCGGGCCCGAGCTCATGCGCTCGACCACCATCCTGGCCGCGTTCTCGCGCCGGGGCGCCAAGGTCGCGTCGATAACCGCCAAGGACAAGCTGCGCCGGCAGCTCGGCAAGGACATGGACATTGCCGGCGGCGCGATCAATTTCTCGTCGGAAAAGGCCGACGCGTGCAGCCGGCGCGACAACGGCATCGACAACGTGCTCGCGCTGGTCGGCCGGCCGCTGCCGGACATGTATTCGCCCGAGCTGTCGCTGTTCGTGCTCGCGGCGGGCGTCAAGCTGCTGGCGACGCAACGGCCGCTCATCATGTATCTGTCGCTGACCGACTACATCCAGCACAAATACGCGCCCGGCGAGCCGGAAGCGGACCGCTACTATCGCGCCATGGATGCGCTGTTCGGGCAGCTGCACGAACTCGGCGCGGTCGTCGGTCTCGTCGCCGATCACGGCATGCGCGACAAGTCCAACCCGGACGGCTCGCCCAGGGTCGTGTGGCTGCAGGACGTGCTCGACCGCGCGTTCGGCGCCGGCGCAACCACGGTGATCTGCCCGATCACCGACCAGTTCGTGGCGCATCATGGGGCGCTCGGCAGCTTCGTGCGCGTCTATTGCCGCGGCCGCGCCACCCCCGCAGCCGTGATCGCCCTCGCCCGCACACTTCCCGGCATCGCCGCCGTGCATGACAAGGCGGCCGCCGCCCGCCTGTTCGATCTGCCGATCGACCGCGAAGGCGACGTCGTGGTCCTCAGCGACGGCGAAACCTGCGTGGGAACGACACCCTCGGCGCACGACCTGTCGGCGCTGGGCGGCGATCGATTGCGCACCCACGGCGGCATCGCCGAAAGCCGCGTCCCCTTCATCCTCAATTATCCGCTCAACGCCGCCTACGCCGAACGCGCCGCGCGCGGCGGCTTGCGCAACTTCCACATCTTCGACTTCGCCATCAACGGCGTGATGGCGTGATTTGTTTGAGCACCGTAGGGCGCGATAGCCTTGCCCCGCCTTCGCGCTAGGGCCTGCACACATCTTTCTGTTCCCCTCCCCCCGCGCGCGAAGCGCGTGGCGGGGAGGGGTCAGGGGTGGGGGGTGCTTCAACAAATTCCGAGCAAGGATAGTCCCCCCACCCCGCCGCGCGCTACGCGCGCGTCGACCCTCCCCGCCCACGGGCGGGAGGGTAGGCGCAAGCGTCACCAGCGGTGGCATATCAATGCGTTCGAGATGTGTGCACGCCCCCGCGAAAGCGCTATGGCATGCACAGACCTCTCTGCTCCCCTCCCCCCATTCGCGCAGCGAATGGCGGGGAGGGGTCAGGGGTGGGGGGCGCTTCAGCAAATTCGGAGCAAGAATAGTCCCCCCACCCCGCCGCGCGCTACGCGCGCGTCGACCCTCCCCGCCAACGGGCGGGAGGGTAGGCGCAAGCGTCACCAGCGGTGGCATATCAATGCGTTTGAGATGTGTGCATGCCTCCTCGAAAGCGGGAGGACGCGTATTGCGCCGTCCCGCATCCTAGCGGCGGCGTGCCAAATCGATTCTCTCGATGAGTTCGCTGATGATCGGGCTCTTAGCAAAGGGCACAAATCTGACCGGCGGGCAGAAGCTGATTTCTCTTCCGCCGTCGCTTGGGCCTCGCAGCGCGAGCGTCACGCGTGCAGGATTGGAAAACGTCGTATAGCTGACGTTCATGATGTCGGACAGGGCAATTCGTTCTTCCCGGCCCCGGTTTTTGACGATCAGGGCATCGCCCGCATCCCGCACCTCATCGACCAGATCGAAGATGAGTTTCCTCATCACGACATAACCGATGACGAGCATGAGCGCGGGCATCAGCAAAAATGGCAGCGGTGGCGCCCGCCCGCCGACGAGCGTTGCGTAGACTCCCCCGGCCAAAAAGACCAGCACGAATCCAAACCACACCAGCGGGAAAACGCGCTTGTAAAAGAACGTCATGCGTGAAGATATGCGGCGCATGTCATCCTGCTGGCGCTGAACTACGGGGCGTCATCCTGAGGCGCGCGCCGAAGGCGCGCCTCGAAGAGCCTGTCCCGGACTTGATCCGGGGATGCACGGCCACCGATCTCAGGTTTATGCCCGCCCCGCCGCGCGCTTCACCACACGTTCCGCCCGCGGCGTGGCGCGCAGCGCATCCATCAGATCACTCACCGAGCCGAGCTCCTCCAGCCGGTCGACCGCCCGCACGACTGCGTCGATCGCCGCGGCGGAAATACGGTCGGGCGCGTAGGCGCGCAGCTTCGCTTCGATCTGCGCGCGCGACAGCGGGTTCTCAGCCGAGCCGCGCGGGTGATCGCAGCGCGCGGAGAGCGTGGCGCCGTCGGCCATTTCGATCGCGACGGTCGCCTGCACGCCGGTGAGCGCCGGGTCCGGCCTGATCTCGACCTGCTCGGCCGCGGCGCGCTTGAGCACGGGGTCGTCGTAGCGCGCGGGCTCGAACTGCGCGAGGGTGAGCGCGCGATCGTGCAGGATCACCGCCGCCGTGTAATGGCCGGAGATCATCGCTTCGAACTTGCCCTTGTAGCGGGCAAGCCCGCCGTGCAGGTCGAACGTCGGCTTGCTCAGGCCGATGCGCAGCGCCTTCACCCGCGCCGGATCGATGCCGCGCTCGATCAGATCGAACAGCGCGGTGTTCATGCCCTGGATCGACGACGCCGACGGCCACAGCCGCAGCGCGATCTCTCCGAGTTCCCAGCGGGTGCCGAGACCGGCGGTCGCCAGCTCCGGCTTCCCGCCGTCCGCATAGGCGTTGTAGAGGCCGCCGTCCTTGGCGGTGAGGAACTCCTTGGTGGCGACGAATTTCTGTTCGGCCAGCAGCGCCGCGATCAGCCCCGACAGCGCCCCGCGGCACTGATGGAACTTCACCGTCGGCGTGCCCCAGGCCGCATAGGTGCCGGCCGCTTGGCTGCCGGCAAGCCCGAAAGCCTTGGCCATGGTGTCGGCGTCGAAGCCGCGCAGGCGGCCGACCGCCGCCGCCGCGCCGAACGGGCCGAGCACGCCGGGGCCGTGCCAGCCGCGCGCCCGTGCCGCCGGCCAGTCCATGCCGAGCCCGATGCGCGTCATCACCTCGAACCCGGCGGCGAGCGCCACCAGCAAGTCGCGCCCGGAGAGGCCGTCGCGCTCGGCGACCGCCAGCGCCGGCGGCACCACCTCGGGGGTGACGTGGGTCAGCGTCGCGCGGTGCACGTCGCACATGGTCACGGCGGTGACGAGAAAGCCGTTGAACAGCGTCGCGCCGGCAAGCGAAAGCCGGTCGCCGCCGATCACGCTGCTCTCGTCCGATTGCGCCAGCGCCGCGGCGAGCGCCGCCACCTGCCCGGTCTCCTCGCCCTGATGTCCGGCGAGCGCGCAGGCGAGCGCGTCGAGCAGGAGGTTCTTGCACTGCTCGCGCACCTGGGCGGGCAGGTCGTCGTAGGTGAGCCCGGCGGCGAATTGCGCCAAGACCTGGGTGGTTTCTGCCGGCATGGGCGTGTCCTTCATGGGTGATCGGCGCGGCGAAGGTTTCGGGTGCAGACTAACAATATCCGTTGCGGGAGGTACAGCAGCCACCGGCCAAGCGCTCGATGCCGGTCCGCCCGTGATGGTTGGCGCGGATCACAGCACCTTCAGCCGCACGAAGACCATGTGCTCGTCGGGTCGCCGCCGTAGAACGGCTTCAGCTCGCCCGGAATGCCGTACCGGCTGACCAGACCCCCGATGCCGAGCTTGAGGTGATCAGCCACGGGGAAATCATAGATGCCGCCGAGCGACAGCTTGCCGACCGGAGACCCGCCTGGCGCCGGGGCGGGCGTCACCCCGGGCATGTCGCCGAAAAGATCGTGCGCGTCGATCCGCTCGGCGCGCATGAAGATCGTGTAGGTCTGCTGGAAGATCGCCGCGCTCTCCAGCAGGAACGCGTCGAACGTTCCGCCCGGATGCTCGATCTTGCGTCCCCAGGCAAACGTGCTGCTCCACAGATTGCCGTTGCCGAACGGCTGGGTGTAGATCGCCGAAGCGGTGATCCGGTCTTCGTCCATATCCGGCTGCAGCTGCTCGGGCGAACGAAGGCGGCCCCACGACGCCTGCAGCGACAGCTCGCGAAGCGGATTCCAGCTGATCCGCGCCGAGACGCTGTCGAGGCTCGGGGCCTCGATGTCGAAGCGGTATTGATCGGGCTCCCGGCCGCGAAAAGCCGAAGCCTCGATCTTCCAGGTATCGACGACCGTGCCCACGGTGACGACCCCGAAAGTGATGTGGGTGCTGTCGAGCCAGTGGTGCGAGATCGGCGCCTCGGGATTATCCATGCCGCTGACCCGGTGCATGAACGTGGGGGGCCCGAGCGCCGGCTCGCCGGGCAGTCCCGCGTACACGAAGACGCTCGATTTCGCCGACAGGTCGTAGCTGTAAGTGGCGGCGAGCTCCATGAAGAGATCGTGCGGATGCTGCCGATCGACCAGCGGCGTCCTGCCGTCCGCCGTTTCGCCGGCTGCGAAAAGCAACGGATATCCGCTCGGCCCCATGAACGGATCGGGCGAGAGCATCGCCCGCAGGCCGAAGGTGCCGTCGCCCAGTTGGCGCTCGGCCATGCCCATGACCATGCCGCTGGCAAATGTCTTGTCGCCGCCGCGCGGCCCGCCCTGGCTGTCGTAGACGCCGTTGATCAGCGCATGCCACATGAGCGACCAATCGCCATACGTGGCGTGAATGCCCTGATGCGGCGAGGTGTCGGGCTGCCAGCTCGTCCCCGACGCTTCGCGCGCGAACGGATATGGGCCGAGGAATGCCTTCATGGCCTCATGTTCGTGCGCGGCACCGTCGTGCTTGCCGTGACCAGGGTCGGCCGGAGCCGCCCGCTTGACCGACGCGGCGTGCGAGGCCGGGTGGCCATGGTCGGAGCTCTTTTTCTGCTTCGTTGGAGCGGAGACCGTTTTCTTCGTGGGCGCGGCCGGAGCGGCGGCTGGCTCGGGGGCCCGATGGGTCATCTCATGACCTGCATGGTCCGCCTGCGCGACGACCACGGCGTCCTGTGCGGCAGCCGGGAGCCACGGGACAGACAATGCGACGGCCAGCGCAAGCGCGGGCCAACGCGCGGGTGCCGATGGCGGGAACATGGGAAGTCCTCAAAGGTGGTTGCACGCATGGCTGCGGCTCGTCCGCACGCGCGGACAAGCGCGGTCGATCGCGCCGCCAAAGGGCGCGATCAGGTCAGGCCATGCGCTTGGGTATTCCGGGATCGATGCGGACGGCTCGCCCGGCGTGATCGGCGCCGCTGAGGGCGTATGAAACCGGGAGGCCGATAAAGGCGATCGGTCCGAGCTGCGTCACCGCAGCGGAGCTGAACGACGCGATGCAAAGTCCGCAGCACTTGAAAAATGCGTCGGTGGTTCCCGATTCTTTCGAACTGCCATGATCATGGTGCGAAGAGCCGGCGCGATCATGCTGTGCGTGACCCAAATGTGCGTGATCCAGGTGTTCCGACATGCCGTGGTGAGAGGCCGGGTGGTGGCACGGCGCGCCCGGAATACCGGCGAGCGCCGCGCGTGCGAACCCGCCGGCGGCAAGGCCGAGCGCAATGAAAACGATGAATGAGCGCCTGAGCTCCCGGTACATGGGATACAGGATAGCAGCACGGCCGCAATCAGTGTGTGGCAGGAAGAGCACAGTGCGGGAAGAAAGTCGCTCCCTGCATCCGGCCGAGGTCCGGCCTTTGCCGGCTACAGCCCGAGGCCGCCGTCGAGCAGGATGGTCTGCCCGGTCATGTAGTCCGACGCGTCCGAGGCGAGGTAGAGCGCCAGCAGCCCGACTTCGCGCAGCCGCCCCGGCCGCCCGAGCGGCACGGTCTGTTGCGCGCGCTGCGTGAGCTGCCGCACGCGCTCCTCTCCCGACGAGACGACGTCGGGAAACAGGCCGGGCGCGATGGCGTTGACGTGCACATTATAGGGCGCCCATTCGAGCGCCTGCGCCCGGGTAAATCCGGCGAGCGCCGTCTTTGCCGTCGTGTAGAGGACCACGTCGCGGCCGCCCTGGTGCGCGGTCCATGACGCGATGTTGATCACCTTGCCCGAGCGGCGCGCCAGCATGTGCGGGCCGACGGCGCGGGTGCAGAGCAGCGCCTCGGTCAGGTTGATGTCCATGATGAAGCGCAGCTCGTCGTCGGAGACGCCGGCGCCCTCCGTGCCGGGGAGCGCCGCCAGCGGCTTGCGGATGGAGTCGCCGAGCGCGTTCACCAGCACGTCGATGCGCCCGAACGTGGCGAGGATCGAATCGACGGCGCGGCGGACCTCGTCGCTCTTGGTCACGTCGGCGATGACGGGAACGACGCGCCGTCCGGACGCCGCCGCGATCTGCGCCGCCGTGCCCTCGACGTACTTCGGCGTGAGGGCGTTGAGCGCGACGTCGGCGCCGGCCTCGGCGAGCACCTGGGCAATGCCCTTGCCGATGCCGCGGCCGGCCCCGGTGATGAAGACGACCTTTCCGGTGACATCGTATTCGGCCGGCAGCATGACCCGTTCTCCCGTGCGGCGGCACCGCGACCGCGCACCGGTAGCACCGATCCGGCCGGCCGGCTATTTGCCGGCCGCAAAGCGGTCGCCGGCCGGTCTTAAAAACGGCCGCGCCGGACGTCATCTTGCACGGCCGCCAGGAACCGTTCGGCCAAGCGGGCGTTTCGGTCCTGCATCCACCGCATCGAAAATCGCTCAGGGAGGAGACAAATGCACCGACGCGCATTCCTGACCGCGACCGCGGCCGTGGCGACGGCCGCAACGCTCAAGGCCGCCGATGCGGCGACCGAGCGGCCGTTCGGCGAAACCGGCGTTCCGCTCGCGCCGACCCGTCCTTTGCCCCTGGGGCCCCTGCCCGGCTCGCGTTATCCGGATCCGCACATCGAATCCCTCGACAAGCGCTTCAAGGGCAGCGCCGGCACCGGCGCGGTCGAGCGCCTCGCCACCGGATTCCGCTGGGCCGAAGGCCCGGTGTATTTCCCGGCCGGCCGCTACCTGCTGTTCAGCGACATTCCCAACAACCGCATCATGCGGCTGTCGGAGGACGACAATCATCTGAGCGTGTTCCGCCAGCCGTCGATGAACTCGAACGGCAACACCATCGATCGGGAGGGACGCCTGATCACCTGCGAGCACGGCGGCCGCCGCGTCACCCGCACCGAGCTCGACGGCACGATCACGCTCATCGCCGATACGTACAACGGCAAGAAGCTCAACGCCCCAAACGACGTCGCCGTCGCCGCCAACGGCTCGATCTGGTTCACCGATCCGGGCTACGGCATCAAGGGCGACTACGAGGGCCTGATGGAGCCGTTCGAGCAGGACAAGCGCAACGTCTTCCGCGTCGACCCGCGCTCGGGCGACATCAAGGTCGTGGTCGACGACTTCGTGATGCCGAACGGCATCGCCTTCTCGCCCGACGAGAAGAAGCTCTACGTCATCGACACGGGGCTCACGGAAGGGCCGGACAATCCGGCGCACATCCGCGTGTTCGACGTCGATGTCGACGCCGGGACGGTGTCGAACGGCAAGGTGTTCGCCGACGACTTCCGGCCGGGGTTCACCGACGGAATGCGCTGCGACACCGACGGCAACGTCTGGTGCTCCATGGGCTGGGCGGACCCGAAGGAGGACGGGGTTCGCTGCTACGCCCCGGACGGGACCCTGCTCGGCAAGATCCACGTGCCGGAAACCGTCGCCAACCTGACCTTCGGCGGCATGCGGCGAAACCGGCTGTACATCTGCGGCTCGACCTCGCTCTACGCGTGCTACACCAGCGCGCGCGGCGCGTTGAAGCCTTGAGTCAGTGACCAGTGATCAGTGATCAGAGACTCGGTCACTGGTCACTGATTACTGATTACTGCTTTCCCGGCCAGACGCCCGACCTGCTCGGCCTCGAGCCGGCGAATGACTTCTTCCAACGCGGTGCGCTCGCGCAGGATCTCCGAGTCGGTCAGGGATCGGCCGAGACTGCCGATGTAATTGGGATAGCCGGTGCGCGCGTTGTCATAGAGCTGGCGCCGCACCTCGGCGGTGTTCACGTCGAGAGCGGCGACGACGCTCGACAACAGCGGGTAATAATCCGTCATCGTATTTGCGTAGCGCGGGACCGTGCCGATTCTACGGCGCAAAAGCGGTCGCCCCGCGGTGATAATGCGTTCGCCCGCCAGCGCCGCGCCCGAAGCTCGCATCGCATTGCGGCCATGCGCGCGCTTCGGTTCTATTTGCTGCCGTCGCGATCCAGCTGGGGCGCCAGCGAGGGCGCCGTCCCCGCCGCGCTGGCCACGTCGTCGCGCGCCGCCTGCACCTTGTCGGCAACGCGTTTCGACATGGCCGCGAATTCCTCGATGCGGACGGCAATCGCGGCGCCGTGCTTGCGCAACAGCTCGGCCAGCGCCTGCGTCTCCGCGGCGATGCTGCTGGCGACCTGCAGCACGGCTTCGCCGGTGCCCTGGATTTCCGCCGCCGTCGTGTTGCAGGCGTGCACGAGGCGGTCGGCGTCGCTGCGAGACTCCGCGCGATCTCGCAAGTCTTGATGCCGCAAGTCCTGATCTCGCAAGTCTTGATCTCGCAAGTCTTGATCTCGCAAGTCCTGCGCCGGGACGGTCGTGGGCGCGACAGGTTCGACGTCCTGCTGCGTGTGCTGATGCAACGCGTCGGCCATGGACTCTTCGATGCTGGTCTTCAGCTCATCGAGGCTTCGAGGAGATCGTGCCATGACTCCCTCCTGTTATTGAGACGGTTATTTCACGTGCCCATAGAACTACATGCGTTCAACTGCGAACCTGAACCGGAACGTTAACTTATGGTTAATAAGCCCGGTTTTGATCGCAGATACGCCGCAAATCCGCCCCAGCGGCTCCTTATCCAGTCGCGTGGGGACAGAGAAATGCACATCCGCCTGCTTGCCGCGCTGACCGCGGTATCGCTGCTGAGCGCCAGCTGCAGCGGTCCTACCGCCGTGCGCGGGCCGACCGTCACCGGCAGCCGCTCCGGCGCGACGACCGCCTCGCATACGCTGGGCGGCGCGGTCAGCCACGGCGGCTCGACCGGAGTGGCGAGCTACTACAATGCCGGCGGCCTCACCGCCGCGCACCGGACGTTGCCGTTCGGCACGCGGGTGCGCGTGACCAACACGTCCAACGGCCGCTCGGTCGTCGTAAAGATCAACGATCGCGGGCCGTTCATCAAAGGACGATCGATCGACCTGTCGCATTCCGCCGCGGCGGCCGTCGGCATGACCGAGACCGGTCTCGCGCGGGTGCGCATGGAAGTTCTGCAATAACATCCGGTCGCGCGGCAAAGGTGCTGATCGCGTGATAGTCTTGCCGTCGCAAGAACCGCGACGATGCCGACACCCGCCCCGCCCAAGTCCAAGAATCCGCTGCGCCACCGGCTGCTGCCGACCGTGCCGCCGGGCGGGCGCAGCCGCGTCGCGCTCGGGCTCACCGCCTTTGCGGCGCACGGACGCCTGGCGCTGCAGGTGTGCCGCGACTGCGGCGCCGTGCACTACCCGCCGCAGGAGGCGTGCCGCCGATGCCTCTGCGTGCGGCTCGACTGGCGCGCGCAGGACGGCGCCGGCGAGCTTCTCGCCGACACGGTGCTGCGCCACAGCAACGCGCTTTATTTCCGCGCGCGCCTGCCGCTGCGGCTCGGCAGCGTGCGGCTCGACAGCGGCCCGACCGTCATCGCCTTCGTGCACGGCGCCTGCCCGGCGCCGCCGGCGCGCGTGCGCGTGCGTGCCGCGCTCGACCGGGCCGGGCAGGCGATCCTGGCCGCGCTCCCCGCCAACGAGGTGACCACCATGGCCGACGACCGCGTGCTGCGCGACCTCACCAGCGATCCGGACGGCCGCAAGATCCTCATCACCGACGGCCGTTCCGTGGTGGCGGCGCCGCTCGCCCGGGCGCTGGCGGCGGCCGGGGCCGAGCTGATCTACGTCGGGATGCCGGCGCCGGCGCCGCCGGCCGCGGTCGCGGCGTTGGCGGACATCCCCCATGTCCTGGTGCGGCCGCTCGACGTCACCGACACCGAGTCGGTCGCCGATCTCGCCGGCGAAATCGGCAGCAAGGTCGACATCCTGATCAACACCGCCGGGCACCATCGGCCGCACGGCATCGCCGACCGCCGCGGGGTGGAGACGGCGCGCGCCGAGATGGAGGTGAACTATTTCGGCCTGCTGCGGCTGGCGCAGACCTTCGCGCCGGCGCTGCGCGCCCGCGCAGCGGACGGCGCCGTTGCCTGGGTCAACCTGCTGTCGATCTTCGCGCTCGCCAACTTTCCCCCGCACGGCACCTTCTCGGCCTCGCAGGCCGCCGCCCATTCGCTCGCCCAATGCCTGCGGGCGGAGCTGCGCGACGCCGGCCTGCGCGTCGTCAACGTCTTTCCCGGGCCGGTCGAGGAGGAGTGGAACCAGCGCGTCGAGCCGCCCAAGCTGGCACCGGCGGCGCTCGCGGCCGCGATCGTCACGGCGCTGCGCGATGGCGTCGAAGACGTCTACCCGGGCGACGTGGCGCAGGACTGGCTCGCCCGCTGGCGCGACAACCCGAAGGCGCTGGAGCGCGAGCTGGCGGATGCGCGGTAGGCCTGCGACATGCCGCCACGCCTGCTTGAATATAAAGGTTGTCGATGGCATTCTCAACGCTGTGGCCGCGGCTCGTCCCGACGGCCGGGTGAACAGGGCCCGTAGGATGGGTTGAGCGCCAGCGAAACCCATCGTCCCTGCCGCACCAATGATGGGTTTCGCTTCGAGACTGGGCAAGAATTCATAGCGCATCGGGCTGATCGTTGTACGATTCGTTTATGACGAATCGCAATTTCAAGGCGGGCATCAGCCGGGGCCAGCCGAGTTTCCTT
>Ga0193751_1000804_pt1 | contig 22112 bp, 21 predicted proteins | sample L1c2metaG_FD_143050 | JGI IMG/M metagenome (GOLD analysis project Ga0193751, IMG submission 143050) | Soil microbial communities from a riparian zone of the East river system, Colorado, United States - L1c2 | ecosystem: Environmental > Terrestrial > Soil > Riparian zone | place: USA: East River... | reverse complement strand
TCGAAAAGATATCGGGATTGCGATGGTACTCGTCGTTATAGGCCTTCACGAAATCCTTGTTCATCGCCGACTGGTGATTGTAGTCGTAGTTCGACACTGTGATGATGCCGATGCCGGCGTCGCCCATGCCTTGCAGCGCAGTCTCGAAGGCCAGCGCGTCCTGGCCCAGCACTTTGGTCTTGGAAATGTCGACGCCGCGTTCGGAGAGCGCCTTGCCGACGGCCGCCGGCTGCGCGCCGCCGGGGATCCAGATGTAGATGGCGTCCGGGCTCTTGTCCTTGGCGGCCTGGATGAAGGCGGAGAAATCCGGGTTCGCCACGGGGAAGCGGACGGAGCCGACGATTTCGCCGCCGGCCTCCTTGAAGCCGGTCTGGAACCAGGTTTCGGCGTCAATGCCGGGGCCGTAGTCGGAGACCATGGTGTAGATCTTCTTCAACCCGCTCTTGGCCGCCCAGGTGCCGAGCGTGTAGTTCAATTGCGGCGTCGTCGCCGAGGTGCGGGCGATGTAGGGCGACTTCGTGGTGATGATCGAGGTGGCGGCATTCATGACCACCATGAATTTCTTCGCCTCGGCGGAGACGTCGCCGACGGCGAGCGCATTCGGCGTCAGCTCGAAGCCGGCGAGGATGTCGGCGCCGTCGCGAACGATCGCCTCCTGGGCCAGGCGCTTGGCGACGTCGGGGGCGATGCCGCCGTTGTCCTTGCGAATGAGCACGATCTTCTTGCCGGCGACGGTGTCGCCGTGCTGCTTCATGTACAGCTTGATGCCGTTGTCCATCTGCGCGCCGGTGTCGGCAAATTGCCCGGAATACGAGATGATGACGCCGATTTTGACCGCGTCCTCGGCGCTCGCCGCGCCGCCGAAAAAAGCCAGCGCCAGGCCGGCCAGACCCATAAAGAATTTTTGCATTGCTCCCTCCCAGTTCCCGTAATGCTTAAAGCTGTTTCGGGGCATATCCTCGTTCAGGTCGTCCGCAAGTGCAATGCGCGTTTATGGTCGCGACGCGGCGGTGGGCCGCGGCCCGCCGAACCGGGAGGTTGAGGGAGTGAACGTTTCCGAGCGGGCCACGTCATTGCAGGCTGCGCAAGCCAAGGTCGCGGCGCTGCTCAACCCGCGCAACGTGGTCATCGTCGGCGCCAGCGATGCGCCGGGCAGCTGGGCGCTGCGCGCGTTCCAGAACCTGCGCCGCTACGCGTTTCCCGGCGCGGTGTATGCAGTCAATCCGCGCCGCGACCAGGTCTGGAACATGCGCTGCTACCGCAGCTTCGCTGAACTGCCCGAGCCGCCGGACCACGTGGTGGTGGTGATCCCGGCGCCCCAGGTGCCGGACACCTTGCGCGCCGCCGCGGCGGCCGGAGCGCGCAGCGCCACCATCATGTCGTCGGGCTTTGGCGAAGCCCAAAATCCCGCGGCAAAAGCGCTCGCGGCGACGTTGAACAAAACGATCGCCGAAACCGGACTTGCGGTGTCCGGCCCGAATTGCATGGGCAACATCCACGCGCCGTCGCGGCTGATGACGCTCACCGACGACCGCCCACACCGCATCGCCGCAGGCCCGGTGGCGATCGTCGCCCAGTCCGGCGGGCTCGCCATGGCGATCAAGCGCACGCTCGAGGAGCGCGGCATCGCCACCGCCTCGCTGGTGACGTCGGGCAACGAGGCGGGGCTGACCACCGCCGATTACATCGCCTATTACGCCACGCTGCCTTTCGTCCGCGTCATCGTCTCGTATCTCGAAGCAGTGAAAGACCCCGAACACTTGCGCGCGGCCTGCGCGGTGGCGCGACACGCCGGCAAGCCGGTGATCGCGGTCAAGCTCGGCGCGTCGGCGGAAGGCCGCGCCGCGGCGCTGGCCCATACCGGCGCGGCGGCGGGCGCAATGGAAGAGTTCGATGTGCTCGCCGCGTCAGCCGGCATCTTGCGCGTGCGGACGCTCGACGACATCGTCGAGGCGGCGGAATATTTTACCCACGCGCCGCTGCCCGTCGGCGCCAATCTCGGCGGCATTACGTTCTCGGGCGCACTGCGCGGGCTCTTGCTCGACGGCGCAGCGGCGAACGGCCTGACATTCCCCTCGCTCGCATCGGCAACGCTCAAGCGCCTCGAAGCCGTGCTCGGCGTCGGCACCTTCATCGGTAATCCGCTGGATTCCGGTTTTGCCGGGCTCGGCAGCAAAGAGGTCTATATCGAGTGCGTTGCGGCGCTGCTCGACGATCCGGCGATCGATATCCTGCTGCTGCAAGAGGAATTGCCGCGCGGCCCGGGCTCCGAGCGCAAGGAGGCCAATCTGCATGCCGTCAACGCGCTGGCCTCGCGCAGCAAAAAACCGATCGTCCACGTCACCATGATCTCGCACGGGTTGACCGATTACAGCCGCACGTTACGCGAGCAATTGCCGAACATCGGCTTCATGCAAGAGATCGACAAGACGCTGCGCGCGGTGCGCGCCATTGCGACCTACGCGGAACGCGCAAGGCAGCCGGCGTGACACCAACCTTGTTTCGCCCGGCCAAGACATATTGAATGGGCCATCCAGTACATTTCGGGAGAGAAAACATGCCTGCGGCCAAGAAATATGAAGCGATCCACGTCGAGAACGAAGGCGGCATCACCTGGCTGATGATCAATCGCCCGGACAAGCGCAATGCCATGAGCCCGCAGGTCCATCTCGAAATGGACGAGACGCTCGACGAGCTCGCCGTCGATCCGGCGACCGAGGTTCTGGTGCTCACCGGCGCCGGCAATGCGTTCAGCGCCGGGCAGGACATAAAACTTTATTTCCGCGCCAATGCCGGCGACGCCGCGGCGCGCCACAAACTGCGCCGTGCCTCGAACAATTGGCGCTGGCAAAAACTGTCGACATTCCCGAAGCCGACCATCGCCATGGTCAACGGCTATTGTTTTGGCGGCGCTTTCACCCAGGTGACAGCCTGCGACATCGCGCTCGCCGCCGACGACGCCATGTTCGGCCTGTCGGAGGTCAATTGGGGCATCCTGCCCGGCGGCATCGTGTCGTGGAACGTGGCGCAAACGATGAACTACCGCGACGCGCTCTATTACGCCATGACCGGCGATTCGTTCGACGGCAAGCAGGCCAAGCAGATGGGCTTCGTCAATTTCTCTTATCCCAAAGAGAAGCTGCGCGAAGAGACCGTCAAGCTCGCTAGGAAGCTGATGGAAAAGAGCCCGGCGACGTTACGCTACACCAAGGAGGCGATCCGCGCCGTGCGCTTCATGAACGAGCCGCAGGCGCAGGATTATCTCGCCGCCAAGAGCGACGCGTTGCGCTATAACGACAAGGAGAACAGCCGCGAGGAGGGCATGAAGCAGTTCCTCGACGAGAAGAGCTACCGCCCCGGCTACGGCCACTTCAAGCGCAAGCGCGCGAGCGCTTAAGCAATGATCGAAACCCGCGGCACCATCGACGAGGCAGAGGTTGCGCGGTTTTCGCGGATGTCCAGCCAATGGTGGGACGCGCGCGGGCCGATGGCGGCGCTGCACAAATTCAATCCGGTGCGGCTGGCGTACACCCGCGATCGCGTGGCGGCGCATTTCGACCGCGATGCCAAATCACTCGATAGCCTGAAAGGCCTGCGTATCCTCGATATCGGCTGCGGCGGCGGCATTCTCTCCGAGCCGTTGGCGCGGCTCGGCGCGTCCGTTGTCGGCGCCGATCCGTCGGCGAGCAACATCGCGGTGGCGCAACATCACGCGGCGCAGGCCGGGCTTGCGATCGATTACCGCAGCACGACCGCGGAGGCGCTGGCCGAGGCGGGCGAAAGTTTTGACGTGGTGCTCGCCATGGAAGTGGTCGAGCACGTCGCCGACGTCGGCCTGTTCGTCGACCTCGCCGGCGCCATGGTGAAGCCCGGTGGGCTCCTGTTCGTCGCCACGCTCAACCGCACCATGAAGAGCTTCGCGCTCGCCATCGTCGGCGCCGAGTACATTTTGCGCTGGCTGCCGCGCGGCACCCATCAATGGGACAAGTTCGTCACGCCCAACGAGCTCGAAATCGCCATCGAGCAAGCCGGGCTGCAGATCGCCGACGAGACCGGCGTGATGTACAATCTGCTCGCCGACCGCTGGCAGCTCACCACCGACATGGACGTCAATTACATGGTCGTCGCGGAAAAGGCGGCGTGATGTCGGGTTGGCTCTGGATCGCTTTCACCGTCGCGGCGGCGTTCTTTCAGACCTTGCGCAATGCGATGCAGCGCGAGCTGACGACGAGCCTGGGCACCGTCGGCGCCACCCATGTGCGCTTCCTGTTCGGCTTTCCGTTCGCATTGCTGTCTTTGATCGGGGTTTTGCTGGTGACCGGTGTGCCGCTGCCGCGCCCGTCCTTGAGTTTTTGGCCCTGGGTGATCGACGGCGCGGGTGCGCAAATCGCCGCCACCGCGCTGATGCTCATGGCCATGGGCCAGCGCTCCTTCGTCGTCACCATCGCCTATATCAAGACTGAGCCGATCCAGGTCGCGATCTTCGGCCTGATCTTTCTCGGCGACGCCGTGACGCTGCCGATGATGACGGCGATCCTGGTGGCGACGGCGGGCGTGCTGGTCATGTCGTTCAAGCCGGGCGGCATGGTGGGTGGCGTCAAGCCGACGCTGATCGGGCTTGCCTCCGGCGGTATGTTTGCTTTGTCGGCGATCGGCTATCGCGGCGCCATCCTCGATCTGCACATGGCGAATTTCGTCATGGCAGCGACGTTCACGCTGGTGGTCGGCCTGGTGATGCAGGCGGTCGTGCTGTCGCTGTATCTGTGGCTGCGGCAGCCGTCGGCGATGATCGCGATCTTGCGCGCCTGGAAACCGTCGCTGTTCGCCGGCCTGATGGGCGCGCTCGCCTCGCAGTTCTGGTTTTTGGCCTTCGCCATCGCCACCGCCGCCAGCGTGCGGACGCTGGCCTTGATCGAAGTGCTGTTCGCGCAAATTGTCGCGCGCGTCATGTTCGGCCAGAAAACCACGGCGCGCGAAGCCTTCGGCATGGCGCTCGTCGTCGCCGGCGTGGCGCTGCTGATTTTCGCGGAAAGATAGAAGCTAGTTCTGGTCGTCCGGCAGAATCGGCAGGGGGTGAAATTCGATCCCCTCCTCGTGCAGCGCCTTGGCCTCGTCGGGCGAGGCTTCACCGTAGATCGAGCGGTGCTCGGTCTCGCCATAATGGATCTTGCGCGCCTCTTCCGGGAATTTCGGCCCGACGTAGTTGGCGTTCTTGGTAACGTGGTCGCGCAGCTCCTTGAGCTTCTGGCGCAACTCGCGCTCCTGCGACGACATGATGGCGACCGGCGTCTTCGCCTGAGGCGCCGGCGGCGTTGCGGCCGGCGGCGCCGGGATGGGCGGCGGCGGTTCGGGCACATCGGCGCGCGCCAACCGCGGCGCCATGATTGCCTTCTCGACTTTGGGCGAGCCGCAAATTGGGCAAGTCACAAGCCCGCGCTTGGCTTGCTTGTCGAAAGCGGTGGAGTTTTGGAACCAGCTCTCAAAACTGTGCTGGCGCTCGCAAGCGAGCGTGTAACGGATCATAACGAGCCCCGCACTGCGTGCAGGTAGGTCGGCTCGGCCAGCGGCTCGACCAGCTCGAAGCGCCGGCCATGGCTCAGCGACGGCACGCGGCCACGCGCCGCTGCGACTTCCGCCGGATCGATGTCGGCGAAGATCACGCCCGGCTCGGTGCCGCCCTCGGCGATGATCTTGCCCCACGGATCGACCACCAGCGAATGGCCGAACGTGTCGCGGCCGTGCTCGTGCCTGCCGCCTTGGGCGGCGGCGAACACGAAGCAGCCGTTCTCGATGGCGCGTGCGCGCATCAGCACGTGCCAATGCGCCTCGCCGGTTTGTTTGGTGAAGGCGGAAGGGATCGCCAGGAACGAGGCGCCGGCCTCGGCCAGTGCGCGATAGAGCGCCGGGAAGCGCAGGTCGTAGCAAACAGATAGGCCGAGCCTGCCCCACGGCAGGTCAGCGACCACGGCAAGCTCGCCGGGACGGTAGCTGTTGGATTCGCGGTAGCTCTCGCCACCCGCAAGATCGACATCGAACATGTGGATCTTGTCGTAACGTGCAGCGATGTCGCCCTTGCGGTCGATCAGGAACCCGCGGTTCGCTGCCTTCTCCGGCGAAGCCTTGACCGCAAGCGAGCCGAGATGGATGTAGATCGAAAGCTTGCGCGCGACTTCGCGCAAAGTCGCCAAGGTCGGATCATGCTCCTCGTCGAAGATTTTCGTGAGCAGCCGCTCGCGGTTGTTCTCGAGCACGTTGGTCATTTCCGGCGTCTGCACATAATCGGCGCCGCCGCGCTTGGCTTCGTCGACGCCGGCCAGCACGGCGGCGAGATTGGTTTCCGGGTCCAGGCCCGAGCGCATTTGGATAAGGGCGACTTTGAACGTCGAAGCGTTTGCCATGCTCATGCGCTATTCCTTGCGCTTATTCCTTGGCCGCGGCGAGCAGCGGGTCGAGCTTTCCCGTTTCGTCCAGCGCATAAAGATCGTCGCAGCCGCCGACATGGGTGGCGCCGATGAAAATCTGCGGATAGGTGCTCCGCCCGCCTGCGCGCTCGATCATCTGTTTGCGTATGTCCCGGTTTCCACTGGCGTCGATCTCGTGGAAGCTTACACCCTTTTGCGACAGCAGGTCCTTCGCATCCTGGCAGTAAGGGCAGTAGCGGATGGTATAGATGTCGACCGCGGCCATGATGATGCGAAAGGTCTTGTTGATTGGTTATATGGACGTTCGCCCCGGATCGGCAACCCTGGCGAAAATCAGCACATCGACATTGGCGGCGCCGGCGCGCAGCAAAGCCCGGGCGCAGCCGTCGACCGTGGCGCCGGAGGTGAGCACGTCATCGATGAGGATCAGCCGGCGGCCGGCGACGGCGGCCTTGCCCTCGTCCGGCACGCGGAACGCGCCCTGCATGTTGGCGGCGCGCTCGGGCCGCGACAGCCCGACCTGCTGCGCCGTCGGCTTCACCCGCTTGAGGGTGGCCGCGGCAACCGGGACGCCGCTGTCAGCGGAAATGGCCGCCGCCAGCATGGCCGACTGGTTGAAGCGCCGCGCCCACAGCCGGCGCCAATGCAGCGGCACCGGCACCAGCGCATCGGCCTCGGACAAGAGCTCGCGGCCGGCCTGGCTGATCCAGCGCCCCATCATCGGTGCCAAGTCGAGCCGGTCGCCATATTTGAGCGCATGGACCAGGGCGCGTGAAATCTCGTCGAAGCGCACCGCGGCGCGGGCGCGGTTGTAGGCCGGCGGGTCGGCGATGGCTTCCATGGACAGGATGCCCGGACCCGGGTCATAGACGAAGGGAATGCCGAGCCGCTCGCAATAGGGCCGGGTGATGAACGAGAGTTTCGACCAGCACGCCGGGCACAGGCCCTTGCCGTCGACCGGCTCGCGGCAGGCGGCGCATAGCGGCGGCAGCGCCAGATCGAGCGCCGTGCGCAACACCGCGCACGCTGCCGCGGCGGCACGCCTAACCCGCGAGGGAAATGCGATGGTACCTAAGTCCGACATGCCGCAACGCTACCGTTCCGCGATGCCCTTGTCATCGCCGCAGAGCTGAGACGCCCGGGCCATGGGCGAGAATCCCATGATTTTCGATCGGGTCCTGCTGCGGCGGCGGCGCCGGCGCGCCGCCGCTTTGGGGCCGGTGACCTTCCTGCTCGGCCGCGTGGCCGACGATCTTGCGGAACGGCTCGCGACGGTGCTGCGCCGTTTCGATCTTGCGGTCGATCTCGGCACGCCAGGGGACGCGGTGCGCAGCGCACTCATGCGCCTCGACTCGGTCGGCAGGATCATCGCTGCCGACGTCATGCCGGATGCGGCGCGCGGCGAAATATTTGTCGCTACCGACGAGGAGGCGCTGCCGTTTGGCGACGCCACGCTCGATCTCGTCGTCTCGGCGCTGGCGTTGCAATTCGTCAACGACCTGCCGGGCGTGCTGGCGCAAATCCGCCGTGCCTTGAAGCCCGACGGTTTATTTCTCGCAGCGCTCATTGGCGGCGAGACGCTGACCGAGCTGCGGCAGAGCTTTGCCGAAGCCGAAAGCGATATCGAAGGCGGCGCCTCACCGCGGGTCGCGCCGTTCGCCGATCTGCGCGATCTCGGCGCTTTGTTGCAGCGCGCCGGATTTGCCCTGCCGGTCACCGACGTCGACCGCGTCACCGTGCGCTACGATTCCGTGTTCGGCCTGATGCACGATTTGCGGCGCATGGGCGCGACCAATGCGCTCTTGGCCCGCCGCCGCACGCCGCTCAAGCGTGCGACGCTGCAGCGCATGGCCGAAATCTACGCCCAGCGCTTTGCCGACGATGACGGCAGGGTGCGCGCAACGTTCGAGATAATCTGGTTGTCAGGCTGGGCGCCGCATCCGGATCAGCAGCAGCCGCTCAGGCCCGGCTCGGCGAAGGCGCGGCTCGCCGATGCGCTCGGCACGCGGGAGATTTCAACGGGAGAGAAGGCTGGGAAGTAGTAGCCCGGATGGAGCGAAGCGCAATCCGGGGTCGGGCCGCGAGGTTGCTCCCGGATTTCGCTACGCTCCATCCGGGCTACGTACTGTGCGATTTATTTCAGTGCCGTGGCGACGTTGCCGTAGAGATTGTTCTTGACCGCCGAACCCAGCGACACGACCGTGGAAGCGATCGCGACCGCGATGCCCGATGCGACCAACGCATATTCGATTGCGGTCGCGCCGCGCTCGTCGCGCGCGAAGCGCACAACAGACGCGATGATCGGGGAGCTCAGGTTCTGCAACATTGTCTTCGGGCCTTCTACCGTTCGGATCATATGAGCGCCGTAAGATGAGAGATCAGCGGTTCGTCGGCGGGCGGCATCGGATAGTCGCGGAGCTCGGTCGGCCGCACCCATTTGAGTCTCTGTCCCTCCTGCGCAGTGACGAAGCCTTCCCAGCGCCGGCAAACATAGAGCGGCATGAGAAGATGGAAGTCGGGATAGAGGTGGCTCGCAAAGGTCAGCGGCGCGAGGCAATCCTCCTTGACGACGATACCCAGTTCCTCCTTCAACTCTCGGATCAAGCTCTGTTCCGGCCGTTCGCCGGTTTCGACCTTGCCGCCGGGAAACTCCCACAGCCCTGCCATCGATTTTCCCTCCGGCCGTTGTGCGATGAGCACGCGGCCGTCGGCGTCGATGAGGGCGCAGGCGGCAACCAGGACAAGTTTGACGCTCACGGCCCGGCCCCAATCTAAGCGACGTAAGGTAAAGGCACTTTCAATGCATTCGCGCAGAGTGCCGCAATCGCCGCAACGGTTAAAGCGGGTTTAACGCGTGAAATCCCCGTGCGGCGCGGTTCAATTGGCGCGGGCCAATTCCAGGACCGCATCCGCCACCACATGCGGCGCTTCCTGCGGAAGATTGTGCCCGATCTTCGGCAGCACGCGCCGCTGGTACGGTCCGGCAAACTGCCGCGCATGGGGCTGCGAGCCTGCCGGCGGCTGGGTGCCGCTCGAGGCGCCGTGCAGCACGATGGTCGGCACCGCGATCGCAGGCTGGGCGGCGAGGCGCTGCTCGATCGGCTCCAGCGCCGGGTCGCCGGCCGCATAGCCGAAGCGGTGGCGATAGGACTGGATGGTCACGGCGACGAAATCGGGATTGTCGAACGAGACGGCGCTGTTCTCGTAGGTGGCGTCGTCGAACGTCCAGTCCGGCGACCAGATTTGCCAGATGTAGCGGCACAGCGCGCGGCGGTTCTGCTCGAGCCCGGCGCGGCCGCGCTCGGTGTGGAAATAATATTGATACCAGAAGCGATGCTCCTGCTCCGGCGCCACCGGTTTTACGGAGGCCGCGATGTTCTGGATATTGTAGCCGTTGCCGGTGACCAGGCCGCGCACCCGCTCCGGCCACAGCGCCGCCACGATACACGCAGCGCGGCCGCCCCAGTCGTAGCCGGCGAGCGTGGCACGTTCGATGCCGAGTGCGTCGAGCAACTCGCGCAGATCGTTGCCGAGCGCGGCCTGCTGGCCCGAGCGCGGCGTAGCGTCGGAGAGAAAGCGCGTCGCGCCAAAACCGCGCAGATAAGGCACGATTACGCGGCAGCCGGCAGCCACGAGCCGCGGCACCACGTCGTCATAGCAGCGCGGGTCGTACGGCCAGCCGTGCATCAGCAGCACCGGCGTGCCGCCCGGATTGCCGCTCTCCTCATAGGCGACGTCGAGCGTGGCGGTACGAATGTGCTTGTGTGCAGCGGTCGCGCTTCCAGCGGTTTTCGAAATCATTCGCGTAACCGGGGCTGCGGAATACAAGACATAACGATTGGTCTTAGTCGGGCTTGATGTTGGCCGCTCGAATCACCTTGCCCCACTTGTCCGTTTCTTCCGCAATGAGTTTTTCGAAGTCGGTGGAAGAGCCCGCCAGCACGGTGCCGCCCGTCTCGGCAATCCGCGCCTTCAACTTGGGATCGGCGAGGCTGGCGTTGATCTCCTTATTGAGCTTGTCGATAATCTCAAGCGGCGTGTTCTTCGGCGCGCCTAGGCCATAAAATCCACTCGCTTCGTAGCCCGGAACGAATTCGCCCACGGTCGCAATGTCCGGCAGCGCCGCCAAACGCGTGGCCGTCGTCACCGCCAGCGCACGCAACTTGCCGGCCCTGACGAACTCGATCGAGGAGGGCGCGGTCGCGAACATCACCTGCACCTGTCCGCCGAGCAAATCGGTTACCCCAGGTCCTCCGCCTTTATACGGCACGTGGACCATGTCGACGCCGGCCATCATCTTGAATAATTCGCCGGCAATGTGGACCACGCTTCCATTCCCGGCCGACGCCATGTTGATTTTGCCCGGATTGGCCTTGGCGTAGGCGATGAACTCAGGAACGGTCTTGGCCGGCACGGACGGATTGACCACCATGATAAGAGGTTCGCGGACGATGCTGGCAATCGGCGCAATGTCGCGGATGAAATTGAAGTTGAGCTTTTCATAGAGCGTCGCGTTGATCGCGGTCGGCGGACCTGCCAACAGGACCGTATAGCCGTCCGGGGCCGCATGCACGACCAGCTCGGTGCCAATATTGCTGCCGGCACCCGGCCGGTTCTCGATAATGAATGGCTGCCCAAGCCGCTCCGACAGCCATTGACCAATCAGACGTGCGTTGATGTCGGTTGCACCACCAGGCGGAAAGCCGACGATAATGTGCACCGGCCGCGACGGATAGCTTTGGGCGCTGGCGATCCGCGTCGCGACGGGAAATGCGGCAGCGCCCGCTGCCAGATGGAGAAATTGCCGGCGCGGAAGCTTCATGGCGATCCGTCCCATTTAATCGCAGGGCTGCAGCATAACGATTGCAGGCACACCGCGCGACAACATTACTTTCTTGCCTTTCGGCTAAGACCGGTAATCCCCGCTACTCGCCACGTCGAGCAGGGCGGAACGAATGTGCTTGTGAGCAGCAGTCGAGCTTGCAGCGGTGTTCGAAATCATGCGCGCAACCGGAGCTAGAGCATGATCCCGAAAAGTGGATACCGGTTTTCGGATAAGATCATGCTCAATCAAAGATCCTAGACTTTGATCCGATTCAATTGAATTGGATCATAGTCTAGGAAATGTCGGCGCAGCAGACCACCGGCCTCAATCCGGTTTGATGCCCGCGAACTTGATGACTTTAGCCCACTTCTCGGTTTCGGCGGTGATGAACTTCTGGCATTCGGCCGGCGTCATCGGCATGGGTATGATGCCGAGGTCGGCAAACCGTGCCTTGAGCCTCGGGTCGGCGAGAACCGCATTGACCTCGTTGTTGAGCATCGTGGTGATCTCGGCGGGCGTGCCTTTCGGAGCACCGAGCCCCTGCCAGGTGCGCGCCTCGAACCCCGGTACGAATTCGCCCACGGTCGGCAAATTCGGCAGCGCATCCACCCGCGAGGCCATCGTTACCGCCAAGGGCCGCAGCATTCCGCCCTTGATATAGCCGAGCGTGGATTGGATTGGCTCGAACACAACCTGGACTTGGCCGGCGATCAGATCGACCAATTCCGGGGCCGAGCCATGATAGGGGACGTGCACCATGTCGGTGCCGGTCAACATCTTGAACAGTTCGCCGATGACGTGTTGCGGCGTGCCAATGCCGGCGGATCCCAAATTGATCTTGCCTGGATTGGCCTTCGCATAGGCGATGAACTCGGGAAGCGTCGTGGCGGGTACTTTTGGGTTCACCTCCATGACGGCCGGTCCCTGGCTGAAGCCGGCAACGAGCGTAATGTCGCGGATGAAATCGTAATTGAGATTTTGGTAGAGCGACGCATTGATGGCGTTGACTGTAGCGAGCTCCATCACCGTGTAGCCGTCGGGCTGGGCTCTCGCGACCTGTTCGGTCGCAACATTGCCCGCCGCTCCGGGCCGGTTCTCGACGGTGAATTGCTGGTGCAATCGCTCCGAGAGAAACTCGGCCATGATCCGCGCCGTAATGTCGTTTGGACCTCCGGGCGGGAAGCCGACGATCCAGCGCACCGGCCGCGTCGGATAATCGAGGGCCGATGCGATACGTGACATGGCCGGCAGCGCGACAGCGCCCGCTGCCAGATGCAGGAATTTGCGGCGGGGAAGTTTCATGGCGGTCCCTCCCATTTGATCGAAGAGCCGCAGCATAGAGGTCGCGGGCACGCTGCGCGACAGCTTTACTCCTCCGCCCGCCGGTTAAGACCTGTAGTCCCCGTTGATCGCCACGTATTCCTTGGTGAGATCGCAGGTCAGAACGCGGTCGCGGCCTTTGCCCAGGCCGAGCGCGACTTTCAACGCGATCTCCGGCTTCTGCATTGCCGCGGAGACGGCGGCCTCGTCGTAATCCGGATCGCGCGCGCCCTTGTGGGCGACGCGGATGCCGCCGAACCAGATCGACAGCCGGTCGCGGTCGGCCGGCTCGCCGGCTTTGCCGACCGCCATGACGACTCTGCCCCAATTGGCGTCCTCGCCGGCGATCGCGGTCTTGACCAGCGGCGAATTGGCGATCGACAGCGCGACGCGCCGCGCCGAAAGTTTCGACACCGCGCCTTCGACCACGATTTCGACCAGCTTGCGCGCGCCTTCGCCGTCGCGCGCCACTTGTTCCGCGAGATTGGCCAGCACGGCGTTGAAAGCTTTGCGGAACGGCACGAGGCGCGGATCGTTGGCGCGGGCGATGCGCGGCGCGCCGCGGGCTGCGCCGGTGGCGAAGGCCAGCAAGGTATCCGAGGTCGAGGTATCGCCGTCGATGGTGACGGCATTGAACGTGTCGACGACGCCCTCGCGCAGCAGCGCCTGCAGTGCGGGCGCCGCGATCGGCGCGTCGGTGAACACGAAAGCCAGCATGGTCGCCATGTCGGGCGCGATCATGCCGGCGCCTTTGGCGAAGCCGTTGATGGTTACCGTGGCGCCGCCAAGCCGCGCGCTCGCGGTGGCGAGTTTCGGGAACGTGTCGGTGGTCATGATCGCCTTGGCGGCGTCGACGTAGCCTTCGTCGGTTGCCTCCTCGACCAGATGCGCCATGACGCCGTCAAAGGCTTGCGCCGGCAGTGGCTCGCCGATGACGCCGGTCGAAGCGAGAAACACTTCCGTCATCTTGCAGCCGACGGTATTCGCCGCGAGCTTGGCGGTGAACGCACAGGCCTCACGCCCGTTCTTCCCGGTGAACGCATTGGCATTGCCGGAATTGACCACCAGCGCGCGGGCGCGTCCGCCCTTGACCCGGGTGCGGCACCACTCGACCGGCGCCGAAGGACATTTGGAGCGGGTGAACACGCCGGCGACGCTGGCCGCCTCGTCGAACACCGCAAGCATCACGTCGGTGCGGCCCTGATAGCGGATGCCGGCCGCAGCCGTTGCCAGCCGCACGCCGGCGATCGCCGGCATGGCGGGCGTGGTTTTCGGGGCGAGGGGGGAGATGGAGGTGGGCATGGCTTTGCGATGTTTCCCGGGCGCAGTGCAGCACGAAGCGAAGCGGAGTGATGCACTGCAGACCCGGGATCGTTACAAACTTTGAGTGTGCAACGATCCCGGATCAGCGGTGCACCGCTTCGCGCTGCACCGCGTCCGGGAAACGTAGCTTATTGTTTCTTCGCCGGCGCGGCCGGGTTGAGCGTCGCCGGATCCGGCGCCGCCGCCGGCTTGTCGAGACGCTCGATCTGGGCGGACTTGCGCAGATTGTCGACCAGTTCCGCCTGAGCGCGGTGCGCCACGTAGTTCTGCAGCTGGGCTTTGACCTGATCGAAGGTCGGCGTCGGCTTGGTGCGCTTGTCCTCGACCTTGATGATGTGCCAGCCGAACTGGGTGTGAATCGGATCGGAAATCTGGCCCTTGTCGAGCTTGAACGCGGCCTCGGCGAATTCCGGCACCATCTGGTCCTTGGTAAAATAGCCGAGATCGCCGCCGTCGGCGGCGCCGGGGTCTTTCGATTTCTCCTTGGCGAGCGTGGCGAAATCGGCGCCCTTCTTGAGCTCGGCTTCGATCGCCTTGGCTTCGTCCTCGGTCGGCACCAAGATGTGGCGGGCGTGCACCTCCTGCTCGGCCGGCATCTGCTTGACGGCGTCGTCGTAGACCTGGTGCATCGCCGCGTCGGTGACGGCGGCTTTGCCGGCCTGCTGTAGCAGCGCCTCCATCAGCACCCGGTTGCGGTCGAAGGACAGCCGGCGCTGGACGTCGGGATTGTCGCCGACCTTCTTCTGCTCGGCCGCTTGCGACATCACGATGACGTCGGCCAGATAGGTGATCAGGTAGTCGCGCTTCTGGTCCGGCCCCATTTGCGGCATGTTGCCGCCGATCTCCTCCTCGGCGAAGGTGAGATCGCTCTCGTGAATGTCGACGCCGTTGGCGCGCGCCACCACGGGACTGGAATCCTCCGCCCGCAGCGGCGCCGCGGCCGCGCATAACAGCGCCGTTACGGTGAGCGCACAGGAGACGATGAGGCGGGGGGAGGCCATGAAACGCAATCCTTTGGCAGAGGGGCAAATCGCCGGGTCATCTTTAAGCGCTCGGACTAAGGCGCTCAGACTTGGGCGCAAATCGGTCCGGGCACGTCGTTTCTAAGTCGGTCGGGCCTCATGAAGGCGCGAATTTCGGCGCGGACACTCGCCGAAACGCCAGTTCTTGGCAATGGCAGAATCGCGGCCTCGCCTAACGAGCGCGTGAAGATGGCCTTTGCATTGACAACAAAACCACCCCCTCCTATCTCTCGACAGAATCTGGGCCTCCATGCCGCCTTGCATAAGCCAAAATAACGCAGCATTTTCCGCTGCTTGGATGCGTTTACGGGGTGGTGCCGGGTGCCGAACTGGCGCGCATGAATCCGGTCATGCTCGATCAAACTGGGTTATGGCGCGGCGGGGCCGTGGAAGGATGATGCGATGATCGGCGCGGTCGCCCGCAAGCTATTCGGTTCCGCCAACGACCGGCGCATCCGCGCCTTCCGGCCGCGCATCGACGCGATCAACGCGCTGGAACAGGAGCTGGCAGAGCTCTCCGACGAGGCATTACGCGCCCGTACCGACGAATTCAAAAAGCAGCTCGCCGAAGACGCAACCCTCGACGACATTCTGATTCCAGCCTTCGCCACCGTGCGCGAGGCCGGCAAGCGCACGCTCGGCCAGCGCCATTTCGACGTCCAAATGATCGGCGGCATGGTGCTGCACGAGGGCCGCATCTCCGAAATGAAGACCGGCGAAGGCAAGACGCTGGTGGCGACGCTGCCGGTCTATCTCAACGCGCTCGCTGGCCGCGGCGTTCATGTCGTCACCGTCAACGACTACCTCGCCAAGCGCGACGCCGAATGGATGGGACAGATCTACACTTTTCTCGGCCTGACCGTCGGCGTCATCGTCCACGGCCTCGACGACGAGCAGCGCAAGAAGGCCTACGATTGCGACGTCACTTACGGCACCAACAACGAGCTCGGCTTCGACTATCTGCGCGACAATATGAAGTACCGGCTCGAGGACATGGTGCAGCGCGGGCACACCTACGCCATCGTCGACGAGGTCGACTCGATCCTGATCGACGAGGCGCGCACGCCGCTCATCATTTCCGGCCCGCTCGACGACCGCTCGGATTTCTACAACACCATCGACGCTTATATCCCCAAGCTCGACAAGGCCGACTACGAGCTCGACGAAAAGCAGCGCACCGTCACGCTCACCGAGGTCGGCATGGAGAAGATGGAGCAAGGGTTCCGCCAAGCCGGCCTGCTCAAAACTGACTCACTCTACGACGTCGAGAACGTCTCCGTCGTGCATCACGTCAACCAGGCGCTGCGTGCGCATAAACTTTTCCAGCGCGACAAGGACTACATCGTGCGCAACGGCGAGGTCGTCATCATCGACGAGTTCACCGGCCGCATGATGCCGGGCCGGCGCTATTCGGAAGGCTTGCACCAGGCGCTCGAGGCCAAGGAGCGCCAGCCGATCCAGCCGGAAAACCAGACGCTGGCTTCGATCACGTTCCAGAACTATTTCCGCATGTACGAAAAACTCGCCGGCATGACCGGGACGGCATCGACCGAGGCCGACGAGTTCCAGGACATCTATAACCTCGAAGTGCTGGAAATTCCCACCAACATGCCGATGGTTCGCATCGACGACGACGACGAGGTCTATCGCACGGCGGCGGAAAAATATCGCGCCATCATCACGCTGATCGAGGACTGCAAAAAACGCGGCCAGCCGGTGCTGGTCGGCACGACGTCAATCGAGAAATCCGAGCAGCTCGCCGAACTGTTGCGCAAGCAAGGCTGGGAGCAGCACGATTTCTCCGATCCGAACGCTTTTGCCGCGCTTTATTCCGGCGACGAGGGCGCCACCAAGGTCAAGGTGTTCGCCATCCTCAATGCCCGTTATCACGAGCAGGAGGCTTACATCGTCTCGCAAGCCGGCGTCCCCGGCGCGATCACGATTGCAACCAACATGGCCGGCCGCGGCACCGACATTCAGCTCGGCGGCAATGCCGATATGCGCATCCGCCAGGAACTGGCCGACATCGAGGATGCGCGCGAGCGCGAGAAAGGCCCGCGCGCCGACGAGATCCGCGTCCAGGTCGCGCGCCTCAAAGACAAGGCGCTGGCCGCCGGCGGGCTCTACGTGCTCGGCACCGAGCGCCACGAGAGCCGTCGCATCGACAATCAGTTGCGCGGCCGTTCCGGCCGCCAGGGCGATCCCGGCCACTCCAAATTCTTCCTGTCGCTCGAAGACGATTTGATGCGCATCTTCGGCACCGACAAGCTCGACGGCATGCTGACCAAGCTCGGACTCAAGGAGGATGAGGCGATCATCCATCCCTGGATCAACAAGGCGCTGGAGAAGGCGCAGCAGAAGGTCGAGGCGCGCAACTTCGATATCCGCAAGAATATCCTGAAATTCGACAACGTGATGAACGACCAGCGCAAGGTGATCTTCGATCAGCGGGTCGAATGGATGGACGAGAAGGTGGTGGCCGAAGTGGTCGGCGACATGCGCCACACCGTGATCGACGATTTGGTGGCCAAGCACGTGCCCGAAAACGCCTATCCGGAGCAGTGGGATACGCCAGGCCTCAAGGAAGAGCTCAAGCGCGTGCTCAACCTCGACCTGCCGGTCGACGAATGGGCCAAGGAAGAAGGTATCGCCGACGAGGAGATTTTCGCCCGCGTCGAACGCCGCGCCGACGAGCACATGGCGTCGAAGGTGGCGCAGTGGGGCACCGACGTCATCCGCTATGTCGAGAAGTCGGTGCTGTTGCAGTCGCTCGACCATCTGTGGCGCGAGCATCTGGTGATGCTCGATCATCTGCGCCAGGTGATCGGGCTGCGCGGCTACGGCCAGCGCGATCCGCTCAACGAATACAAGGCCGAAGCCTTCAACCTGTTCGAGGCGATGAGTCAGAGCCTGCGTGAAGCGGTCACCGCGCAACTGATGCGGGTCGAGATCCAGGCGGCGCCGCCGCCGGAGCAGCAGCCGGCGCCGCTGCCGATGATGGTGGGGCACAAGGCCGATCCGATCACCGGCGAAGACGAGATGGCGCTGGCGACAGCCGGCGCGGAAACGCTGGCGCGCCACGGCATCGGCCCGGGCGCCGGCCCGGCGGCGCGCGCGCCGCAGATGCCGGCGCGCAATCCAAAGGACCCGACCAGTTGGGGCAAAGTCGGCCGCAACGAGACGTGTCCCTGCGGCTCAGGCAAGAAATTCAAGCATTGCCACGGGCGCTACGCTTAAGCGGACGACAGCGGACGGACGACGGAGGACAGATCGGAGCCTCCGTCCTCTGTCGTCTGACGTCCGTTTACTGAAATCCCCAGCGGTTACTGAACGAACCAGCCGGCACCACGGGTTGGGCGCCGTTGAGCATGCCGTTGTTGCCCGGCGGCGCGCCGTTGGCCTCTTTCTGAGGCGCGGGTGTCGGCGTGGTCGTTGGTGCGGCCTTGGGTTTGGTGGTGTCGGCGACCTGCGGTGCGGTCTTTTGCGAGTCGGTGTTGGGCCGCGGCCGTGCGGCGGGTTTGTTGGGTTTCGCCGGCGACGCCGACGCCGTCTGCTCGGTATCGGCGGGTGCACTCGCCTGCTGCGCGTTGCTCGACGAGAACAAGCTCGAGAAGAAGCCGGTATGGGTCTGCGAGCTTGCGGCGCTTGTCGAGCCTGTGGACGTCGTGTCGGTCGCGGCGACACGAGTCGATCCGCTGTTCTTATTGAACAGGCCGCCGAAGAAGCTTGAGACCGTGCCGCCGCCCGTGTTCGATGGATTGGCGGCCGCGTAGGATGATTCTTTCGTCGAAATCTGCGGCGGCAGCCGGCCCGGCTGCAACGGCGGCACGTGCAGGTGGCCTTCGTTGTCGTAACTGTAGGTCGGATTTTCCAACTTGCTCATGAACACGCGGTTCATGCCGCCGTCGGTGCCGGTCTCGATCGGCACCGTCGCTACGTTCTGCATTTGCGCGAACTGGTAGTCGTCGTTCTTTTGCTTCGCCATCGCCTGCTCGGCGACGTTCGGATCGGTCTCATAGGCCGGGCAGCGGCCCGACGGCGTGAACGCCAGCGGCTTGGTCGAACCGGCCGGCGGCACCGCATCGAACACATAATGCTTTTCGCAGACGTCGACCTTCGGCTCCTGATGCGACACTTCGAAATGGTCGTTGCCGACCTTGATCATCTTCCAGAACGCCATGTTCGGATTGTCGCGATGGCGCGCCATATTCGCCGCCGTCATGCGGAACGGATAGGCCTGGACCTGGAAGGCTTTTTGTCCGCCGAGAAACGCTTCCCGCGCCAGCGAATAGATCTCGCCGATCTGCTCGTCGGTCATGGCGTAACAGCCGCGCGACGAGCAATCGCCGTGGATCATCAGGAAGGCGCCGGAATAACCGTTCGCCTTGTCGAAGGCGTTGGGGAAGCCGGTATTGATGGCCAGATAATATTGGGAATTCGGATTCATCAGGCCGGGCGAGATCGGATAGAAGCCCTCAGGCGCCTGACGATCGCCTTCCTTGACCTTCGGACCAACGCCGCCCGACCATCGGCAGATCGGATAGACTTTCAGCAATTCGTAGCGGGCGGTGCTGTCCTGTTTCCAGACTTCGAGCTCGGACTCTTCCTTGAAGATGCGGACGAGGAGCGGCGATTCTTTCGGCATGTTCTTCTGGTCGAGCAGCGTCAGCATCTCCGGCGACAATTCTTTCATCGCGCGGGTGGGAAGCTGATAGCCGTCGTCGCCGTAGCAGCCGGCAAGCGTCAATGCGCCGGCGAGAACCGCCGACGCCGTAAGCGCGCGGACAAGGCTGGCGCGGAACAATGCAGAACTCCCCCGAACCGATGGCCCAACCCCATGCCATCACTGGATAATCGTTAGCCTTAAGAGGTGGCTTTCGCAAGGCAGCCCAAGGCCGGTGGGGAGATTGCCCGCGGCGGCGATAACGAATGGTAAATTTGCCCTGAATTTGCAGCGTTAAGCCAACGAAAAAGCCACCTTGATACCGCTCCCGGATCGCTCCGGCCGGGGGTCTCGCAGCAATCGCGGCAAGATTGTGGCAAAGCCGATTGATGCGAAGCCGATTGTGGATACCGCCGACCGGTCAGCCGATGACACGCCCGATGGCCAAGAATTTCTCGCGCCGCAGTCGCGTGATGGTCGGCCGGTCGAGGCCGCGCATTTCGCCGAGCGCCTTGGCGATGGCGTCCCCGGTCGCCGTGATGGTCGCGGCCGGATCGCGATGGGCGCCGCCGGTCGGTTCGGGCACGACGGCATCGACGATGCCGAATCGCACCATGTCGTGTGCGGTGATCTTCATGCTCGACGCGGCGTCCTGGGCCTTGGCGGTATCGCGCCAAAGAATCGACGCGGCGCCTTCAGGCGAGATCACGCTGTAGATGGCATGTTCCAGCATGATCACGCGGTTGGCGGTGGCGATGGCGATGGCGCCGCCGGAGCCGCCTTCGCCGATGATCGCGGCCACGTTGGGAACACCGATGTCGAGGCACATTTCGGTCGAGCGCGCGATCGCCTCGGCCTGGCCGCGCTCTTCGGCGCCGATGCCCGGATAGGCGCCCGCGGTGTCGATCAACGCAATCACCGGCACGTCGAAACGATCCGCCATGCCCATCAGGCGGGTCGCCTTGCGATAGCCTTCCGGCCGCGCCATGCCGAAATTGTGCTTGAGCCGGCTGTCGGTGTCGGAGCCTTTTTCGTGGCCGATGATGCAGACGCTGTCGCCGCGGAAACGGCCGAAGCCGCCGACGATGGCCTCGTCCTCGCCGTGCTTGCGGTCGCCGGCGAGCGGCACGAAATCCTCGATCAGCGTCGCGACGTAATCGAGACAATGCGGCCGCTGCGGATGCCGCGCCACTTGCGTCTTCTGCCACGGGGTGAGCCCGGCATAGAGCTCCTTGAGCGCCTGCGCCGCCTTGCCTTCGATGCGGCTGATCTCGTCGGCGATAGCGTCGCCGTCGCTGTTGAGCGCGCGCAGCTCCTCGATCTTGGCCTCGAGCTCGGCCACCGGTTTTTCGAAGTCGAGATAGCTACGCATCACGCGGTAAACTTATGGCTCATTGATTGAAACGGCTGATCGCCTGAACCAGCAAACTCCCCCGCCGAGCGTGGGTAAGTCAAGGAAGGCCGTCGCCGAAAACAAGGTTCAGCCGGCTTCCAAACGGCGAAGTTCCTCCTCGACCACGGCCTTCAGCGGTTCCAGACCATGCTCGATTGTCTCCCATAGAACTTGCTCAAGCACGTCTTCATAGCTGTGCCGATAGACGCTTCCTGCGCCGGCGATATCAGTCCAAGGAATATCGGCATGCCGCGCTTTCAGCTGCTTTGGCAGCCTTCGCGAAGCTTCGGAAATGATTTCAAGGCAGCGGGTCACGGCGTAGACTGTGCGCACATCGGCACGAAAGGCCTCGTAACTCATGCCTTCCGTAAAATCTGTTGCCAGCTGTATATTACGCAGGATGTCGGCAAACGCGTCGATCGGTTGCTTAGAACGCGTAGACGGCATCGGCCGACACCGGTTGGCGCAGATACGGCTTTAGCGCGTCCTTGTTGACGACAGCGAAGATATCCAGATTCACTCCTGGGTCGAGTTCGATCAAAATATCCAGATCGCTTTTGGTTCCGGCCTCGCCACGGGCGACCGAGCCGAATAGCGCGGCATGAACGATGCCGCGGGCGCGAAGATCGGCTTGATGCTGACGTAGAATCTTGATTGCGTCGTCTTTGTTCATGTCCGTCTCAATTCGAGCTAGTGATCACTCCGACTTCAAGATCATCCAGCACGAGATTTCCACTTTTATCCTATAGAAACCGTTATTCCTGCGCCAGCGGGTGCAAATCGCGGACTAGGCTTTTCAGGCGCTCCTCCAGCACGTGGGTGTAGATTTGCGTGGTCGAAATGTCGGCGTGGCCGAGCAGCGTCTGCACCACGCGCAGGTCGGCGCCGTTGTGCAGGAGGTGGCTGGCGAAAGCGTGGCGGAGCACGTGCGGGCTCACTTGTGTGGCGCGTAGTCCTGCGGCGGCGGCGAGCGTCTTCAGGTCGCGGGCCAAATGTTGGCGCGTGAGGTGACCGCTTTCTCCAAACGACGGGAACAACCATTTCGACTTGGCTTCGTGTTTCGCCTGCGCGAGCAGCGCGAGATAGGCTGCCGTCGCGCGCTTGGCGGCGTCGTTGAGCGGTACGAGGCGCTCCTTGTTGCCCT
>Ga0193751_1000803_pt1 | contig 22114 bp, 19 predicted proteins | sample L1c2metaG_FD_143050 | JGI IMG/M metagenome (GOLD analysis project Ga0193751, IMG submission 143050) | Soil microbial communities from a riparian zone of the East river system, Colorado, United States - L1c2 | ecosystem: Environmental > Terrestrial > Soil > Riparian zone | place: USA: East River... | reverse complement strand
GTATTCGCCCCCTCCCCGCGATACGGATGTCGCCGTAGAACCAGTGGAGCGCGACTCCATTGATCCACCTCAACACACTGTAGATCATCGTGAGCCGACCGTTCTGGTAAAGTTGTCGGGAACACCGCGCAACATCCAAAGTGCGAGTGTCATTCCAATTGCGACCGTCGTTACGCCGGCACGGTAGGCAAACTTGATTCCCATTGAAGGCGTGAGTCCATCTACCGCAAAAGCCCACACAAAGGGACCCACCACCGCAGCTGCCCTTGCCGAGAGAACCATCAGGCTGAAGAAACGCCCCGCCTCGACATCAGGAACCAAGCTTAAAAGGAGAGGACGCTCCGCTGTTGAAACGCCGCCGTAAATTAGGCCTATACAGGCGCCCACGATCCAAAAGGCCGCTCTCGACGGAACAATGATCATCGAGAAAAGAAGTACAATCCAGCTGGCAAGCACCCACGAGAGGGTTCGCTTGGGCCCAAAACGGTCTACCAGTCGTCCGATGCCGTAACTCCCGATGACCGCGGGAACCGTGAGAATCACGAACAAAGTCGCCTCGGAGCCCTTCACGAAGCCCATCGCGAAAATTGCGTAAAGAGCCATATTCGCGATGATCGTTCCCATGGCATCCTGATACAGGAACGACGTAAGGATGAATCTCACCGTTCCCGGATACTTCTTTGCCTCGTTTAGTGTGTTTCGAACATCGCGGAACGCTTCGCGCCACACGATGTGCTTCTTCCCGCGGATCACATTGTGATCTCGACAGAAGAGAAACAGCGGTAGTGAGAAGAGCAGTACGAGAATAGCAGTCGGTACGAACGTAGACACACGGCCGCCATGCGCAGTGAAGGGAACCGCACTTCTCAGAAAGCTGACAACCCGATCCGGAATTGTTCCGAGTATCGGCAGCTGGCCTGTAAAAAATGGGAATGTCAGTACAACGCCGGTAATTGAGCCTAGGTACCCGAAAGCAGCACCCATACCGGAAAGGCGACCGCGATGATCAACTGGAACCAGCTCCGGCATCATTGCGTTGTAAAACGGCAACGCGCCCTGATGCGCGTAGTTAGCGATCGTAAAAGCCGCGAGCACTCCGAAGAGAGCGATGCCCGGGGGCACCAATTGATGAGACCCGGTTGCGGTTACGCCTTCTCCTATCAATGGCAAGCCGGTCTGGGCGAGGATGGCCATTGCGATGGTTGATAGGCACGCGATCAAGGTGAAGCCGACTACCCATGGCTTTCGTCGCTGCGTCTCATCGGAAATAGCACCAAAAACCGGAATCGATACGACGACGAGAGCGGATGCGATCCCATTCACTACCGCGTACAGAGTATTCGAATGTCCGAGATCTGCTACCAGCCACGCGGCAAAGTAGAGCGTCGCGATATTCATCGAGAATACCGTGTTCGCGAAATCGTACAGTGCCCAGCTGAGGCGCTCTCTGAATGGCGCCAACGGCGGATTAAAGTCTCCGGCCGGAGTGACGCTGATAATGCCGCCGGCAGCTTGTTCTGCTTTAGTGATCGAACCGATTGTCAGCGATTCCATTGTCAGCCTCTTGCGTTATCCTCACGTGTGTACACTACATCGATCAGTATTGGCTGTTAAATACGTACGGTGACGTAGCAGGCGATACGTACTCTCGACGGTCTACGAAGTCGACCACAAATTACTTCCATGATCCTTCGTGCAGCGGGTCTCTCTTTACCGGTGCTGCTGGTTATCAGCATCGCCGCGTGTAGAGACAAGGGGCGAGACGCAGCTGATTCAGCTCGAGCTTCACTACCAGCGGTTTACCCCGCGAACCCGTTGGGAAATACGAATTGGGATGTCGATGCCGGACCCGTGATGATCCTTTCCAGGGCGAACAATGGTGATAGCGTTGCAGTCGTGCTACCCGAAGTAACCGACAGCACGATTGAATCGCTTCAAGGCATCAGCCCACAGATTTCAGGCGTCACCTTCGATTTGTTTGGACGAGGTGGAAGAGTCGCATCATCCGTTGGCGTATCATTACTTGCTCCGGTCGATGTGAGGCAGGAGTGTGACTCGTGGCCTCTGGCCAAACTGCGGTCAGCCCATTCAAACTGGCGAGTTGGGTTTGCAAGCGGTCATGTTCGCGCGATTGTGCTTGACTCGATTGAGTCAATGCCAAGTGCTGATTCGGCCGGACTTGCCGTATCTCTTGCACAAATGGCGGCAACACTGCCCGTCGTTTCTGATCCGACATTCAGAGGACTCCTATTCAGAGTGCGCTCTGCCTACACGTTCCAGCTCGATTCCATCGATGTGATAATTGCGGACGTCGTTCGAAGTGTGAATGAGGAAGCCAATCCAAGGGTCGAGCATATTCTCATCATCGGTGAGCGGCCGGTGGGAACAAAGGGGAAGTACAACCTCGGCTACTACAGTAGAACGGCTGGCCCTGAGGAGTCAACGCAAGCGACAGAGATGCTGGCGGCAGTACAGATCGGAGCAACAAGACGTCCTGCTATCGTGATCAATATCGAATACGACGACGGTGGCAAACTCGGACTCATTGAGCGTAGCAACTCGGGGGAGTGGAGCGCCACGTGGAAGAGTGCCTACACCGACTGCTGATTTCTATCGTGGCTATTGAGCGCAGGAATAATTCGCTAGAGACCAGTTGGAGCACTTACAAAACTCGATGGAATTCCGAACTTCGCTCCTAAATGCTCGGCTAGCGCCCGGACTCCAAGCGTCTCGGTTGCGTAGTGTCCCGCATAAATGATCGCGATCTCGTTCTCTTCAGCATAAACGGCGGTCCAATGCGGGCCCTCACCCACAATCAGCGTATCGATTTTCAACTCACGTGCTTCCTTGAGGGTTTCGGCGGAAGCACCAGCGCCAGTGCAAATGCCCCATCTCTTTGTCTGGCGGTTTCCTTCGATGAGTGTTGTTCGTACCTCGCTTCCGTTGGTCCTGGCGAATTTTCGGGCTTGCTCGGCTAAGACCGCGGTCTCGATCTGGCTCTCCCCGCTAACGCCAATCGAAACTCCCTGGAATCCTGCGAATGCAGCGGTAGGCCTCAGGCCAAGCTGCTTCGCGAGCAACACGTTATTCCCGATGGTCGGATGCCGATCGAGCGGCAGGTGTGATGAATAGACCGCAATGTCGTTCTCGATCAGAAGTCGCAGCCTCCTGTACGATGAGCCCTGGATCGGAGCTGGAACGTCCCAAAACATTCCATGGTGTACGACGAGCAGATTGGCCTTGGTTCCAATAGCACCATTTATGGCGCGTGTGGAAAAATCCACGGCCGCGACAACTCCCCTAATCTCTGATCGGTTCTCCAACTGCAGTCCGTTCACCGCTCCTGAGTAATCAGGGATGGTTGCAGTCTCCAAAAGGCTGTCGGCGTACTCGGCGAGCTCGTAGACGTTCGTCATCGAATCCGTGTGCAGATTTGTGTGGAGAACCGATCGGTTCGCACAGCGTATATCAGCTAAGCCGTTATACACCAACTAGTTACAGCTGAGGTGTATAACTCTGTTGATTAGTCAGGAACGCTCAAGAGTTCGAGCAATCGTTCGAGGTCATCCGCCGAATAAAAGTGAATCGTGAGCGTTCCCCAATTACGAGGGCCAACCTTGATCACGGCATCGGTTTGAAGAAAGCGACGCAGGCGATCTTCGATCCGTTTTAACTCCGGCGACTGTCGATCTATGGCCCTTGGGCGTCCCGATTTCTTCCCGCGTCTGGTGCCGGCAACGTCGCGAAGTCGTCGCTCAACCTCACGTACTGTGAGGCCATCGTTCACGATTTCGCGAGCAAGACCCGCAATTTTTGCCGGATCGTCGAGGCCGAGAAGTACTTTGGCGTGCCCCATTGTCAGTTGCCCTTCCTGGAGGAGTCTTCTCACCGACTCCGGCAACTGAAGAAGACGTAGCACGTTCGCGATCGTCGTGCGATCCTTTCCGACCGTTTCAGCGATCTGCTGCTGAGTCAGGCCGAAGTCCTGAGAAAGCTGATGGTAGCCTTCTCCTTCCTCGATTGGGTTGAGATCGGTTCGCTGAAGATTCTCCACAAGCGCGAGAGTGAGAATCGTCTTGTCATCAATTTCCTTGATGATCGCGGGTATCTCTTTCCACCCAGCCTTTGTGGCTGCACGTAAACGGCGCTCACCGGCAATGAGCTCGAAGCCATCCTTGCCCGGCCGCCGTCGTACTGTTATCGGCTGTAAAAGCCCGCTGGCCTTGAGGCTTTCCTGCAGCTCGGCGAGTTCTTCAGTGTTGAATTCTTGCCGCGGCTGATACGGATTTCGAGAGATCTGACTGATGGGTATGGACTTTAGCGCTCCGTCATCACTGGACGCGAGGCCTCCGGTACCCAAGAGTGCTTCGAGTCCCCGGCCGAGTCTTCGCGGTGTTTTCTCAGAGGACACCGTCGTCTCCTTGGGCAGTCCGTTCGATTAGCTCCTTCGCGACGTTCATATATGCTTGTGCTCCTACCGAGGCGACATCGTAAAGAATGATGGGCTTTCCGAAACTTGGTGCTTCCGCCAGGCGAACATTTCTTGGGACGACATTCTCGAACACCTTCGGTCCGAAGTATTCTCTCGCGTCTTCGGCGACCTGTCGCGAGAGATTGAGGCGAGAGTCGTACATGGTGAGCAAAACACCATCGATACCGAGTTTTTCGTTGGCGCTGTGCTGAACGCGGTGCACAGTGTTCAGTAGCTGCGACAAACCTTCGAGCGCGTAGTACTCGCACTGAAGAGGAATGAGGAGAGCATCAGCTGCCACGAGCATGTTGATCGTGATGAGGCCAAGCGAAGGCGGGCAATCGATGATGATGTAGTCGTAATCCCCTCGGAGTGATTCGATCGCTCCACTCATGACGTGATCCCGGTCGCTTTTGTCCACAAGCTCCACTTCGGCGGCTGCTAAATCCGGAGTTGCGCCTACGACATCCAGTTTCTCGAACTGGATTGAAGACTGCCGCGAGGATCTGAGGTCTGAGTTTCCGACCAGAACGTCGTAAAGAGAAAGTGGGACGTTCTCCTTCTGAAGTCCGACGCCACTGGTGGCGTTGCCCTGCGGATCGGCGTCGATGAGGAGAGTGCGTTGTTCTGCGGCGGCGAGACTCGCTGCCAGGTTTACCGCCGTTGTAGTTTTACCGACACCGCCCTTCTGATTTGCAATTGCTATTATTCGCGCCACGAGATGTCGTTGGAGGGTACAAAGCCAAATCTACCCACCGGCGGGAAGGGTTTCCACGTGGAACGAGAATCTGAGTGTTCCACGTGGAAATAGCCTATTGGCTCGCAATGAACCTCCAGCGAGTACTGACCTCGACCGAGAGCGTCTCCTCCCCGGGATTGATTGGCGTGCTATCCATTTGCGCGGCGCCACCAGCTACGCGGGCCATCATCATTGGGCGCGGCGGCGGAGGGGAATAGGCTCCGATATTGATCTCGAGCAAACTGCCAAGGGATCCATGAGCTGCTCGTGCCGCGGCTTCAGCATCCGCCCGAGCTTTTTCTATTGCTGTCGCGATTGCGCTTCTGCGAGCTGTCTCGGTATTGGAGGCGTAAAACTGTAGCGACGCAATCATGTTGGCTCCGTGTGAGAGCGCAGCATCGATAACCGGGCCGACCTGGTTCAACTTTCGGACGTCGACCAGAATGGTGTTGGTTACGTTGTAGGCAACGATCACCGGCTCCTTTCCTTGCTCGTAGCGCTGCTCAGGATAGACGTTGTAATTGATGGTCGAGAGTTGATCGTTCTGTAACCCAAGTGTCCGAAGTGCCGCTAGAACCGACTGCTGCTTGGTAGCATTTTCAGATGCCGCTGCCGCGGCACTCACTGCGCGAGTCTGAACGCTGATCTGAATGGTGGCTCTATCGGGCGATACCTTTACTTCGCCACGACCTATGACAGCAATCTGGGGGATGGACTCAATTGTCGCCCTACTGTCTTGCGCCTGTGCCGTTAATGGCGCAATAATCCAACCAACAAGTGCCCAAAGTCCGATTTTCATACGCTAATATCCTGAGAAAGTAAAATGTTATACGAGAGACGTCTAAACACGCACACCTTGCACAGGTACTTCAGTGCGAAATAACCGTTTCAATGTCATGAATCCGGCTCAGGTTCATGCCGATGATTCCCTCGGCTTCAGTCCGCATAAACATATTCGCGAATTTTGCACCCCAAATAATCTCGTCAGCTTGATATGAGGACCTCGAGTGTACTGTCTGCGACACTGTCTCGTCCGTTCCGATAAGAAGAACCAGGAGCTCCGCATCGCCATTGACGAGATCTTTATGTGTCAGGCCCCACATCGGACTTACCGCATCAATCGGATGAACGACCGTCCAGCTCAGTGGGAAGAACACCACACGATTCCGTTCGAGGGTGAGGTCGTAAAACTTCCGCACGGCTGATCCACCCACCTGCTCGATTTTGGTGAGAATTGCCTGGATCTGCACGTCGATCAACTGACTGCTCCTCGCGTTGGCAATTCGAAACTCGAGCGCCATCTTGTCGCGGTAAGGCGCGACGATCGCGTTACGACTGTAGATGATTCTTGTCGACGGCCGAGAGAAACGGGCAAATATCACCCCCGTCGCGAGTGCCACACCCACGATGTTGAGCAGTGCTTCAATCGTGACGAGCGTGTTTGCCACGACACCGACGGGAATGATGTTCCCGTAGCCGATCGTTGCAAATGTGTCGACGCTGAAAAAGAACGCTCTGTAAAAGGGCTGCCCGGCGAAACTGCCCGTGCTCGATTGAAGTGCATCCGTCCCCAGGAGTAGAAATGCAAATGCGAAAAGGGTATTGATGGCAACGTAGGAACCGGTGATAAAGGCGAGGAACTTCGGCCACGAGATTGTGAGGAGCCAGTGGTAGAGACTCATTGACGACAACGGATTCAATCCATCGCGAACCACGTTGAAGCTCCCATCTCGATTTAGCAGCCGACGCCGAGTGCCCTTCGCAACCTCGGTCCCGAAGCCGAGGTCCTTGAATTCTTCCTGAGTTGCCGAGGGAGAAGAACCCATCTGTCCAGCAAGAGTCGGAGAAGTCATCTGATTCTCATTTCGTGTTGAGCTAGCATTACCGTCCCAAAATGGCCCGCAATATCCGGTAAAGCTACATTCGTCCGATGGAATCCTCAGACACTTCAATCGGTCGCGCTACACTGCTGATCGTTGTATCAGCCTTTAGCTTCGGGTCGATTTCCGTCCTCACGGTTCTGACGACGAGTGCTGGCGTTCCCCTCCTCACCACGATGGCATGGCGTTATGTCCTGGGGGCAGTACTCCTTGGAGCCGTGATTCACATTAGGCGAATCAGCTCGATCCCAAGACAACGGATCATTCAACTGCTGCTGATAGGTGGGGTAGGTCAAGCGCTCATTACCTATCTCAGTCTTCACGCTCTCGAGTATATACCGGTCGGGCCTCTCGCCTTTCTGTTTTACACTTATCCGGCGTGGGTCGCACTGCTCGCCGCCGCTCGAAGGACTGAAAAACTGACGCCAGTGCGTGTACTCGCGCTGATGCTGGCACTGACAGGGGTGACAATTATGATCGGGGCGCCAACGGAGAAACTCAATCCGATAGGTGTGACCCTTGCTCTCGCGTCAGCTTTGCTCTACTCAGCGTATCTCCCGGCTCTGGCGCATGTGCAGGAGAACATCCCCGCCCTGCTTTCGACTTTTTTGCTGATCGTTGGAGCAGCGATCTCATTCGTAATTGCGGCACTGTTCGCTGGCGAGCTTTTCGTTCCTCGAGGGACGGCTGTTTGGTCTAATATTTTCATGCTGTCACTCGTGTCGACGGTGATTGCATTCTCGTCACTCATCAGGGGGTTGTCGGTCCTTGGGCCGGTCAGGACAGCGATCATCGCCACCGTCGAACCTTTCTTTACCGCAATCCTCGGCGCAGTGGTCCTCGCCAATCAGTTCGGTGTGGCAACACTGGTTGGCGGTATTCTCATCGCTGCGGCGGTGCTGGTAATCGAGTGGAGCTCAGTGCAAGCAATCGCTACTGCGTAGGTGCAAGACGTCGGCGCCGCTCGATCTCGATAACGAGGTTCTGCAAATCGCTGGGACTCACACCCGGAATCCTTGAAGCCTGAGCCAGCGAGCGTGGCCTGAGTGCAGAAAGCTTCTGACGCGCCTCGAACGACAGCGAGCGCATCTCCCCGTATTCCAGGTCAGGATCGAGGGAGAAGTCACCCATTCTGCGCATCCTGTCGGCTTGTACTCTCTCGCGCTCGAAATAGCCGGCATACTTGATCTCGAGGTCTGCCGTGACGAGGGCCTCGCTGTCGAGGTTTCCTCCGAGTCCAACTGCCTTCAATAACCGCTCGAGTGGAATATCCTGACGCCTCGCTACTTCGACGATTTTCACTGTCTGCGCAAGCGGCGCACTACGCGCATCAGAGAGAACGGCCGCGGCCTCCTCAGGTCGAATGCTTGTGCTCTCAGCTAGTCGTACGGCAGTGTCCTCGTGCTCCAATCGTGTCTCGATGGTGGCTTCTTCGAATTTCGAATAGATCCCGAGCCGCACGCCAATAGGGCCGAGGCGTCTCAACGCATTGTCCTGACGTACGGTAAGTCTGAACTCTGAGCGCGAAGTGAAGAGCCTGTAAGGCTCATCTACCCCTCGCGTAACGAGATCATCGACCAGCACCCCGATGTACGATGTCTCTCTACCCAGTAGAACTGGTTGTTTCCGCTGTATCGAGAGAGCGGCATTAAGTCCCGCGACCACACCCTGTCCCGCAGCTTCCTCGTATCCGGTTGTGCCGTTTATCTGTCCAGCGAAGTAAAGACCCGGGACGGCCTTGACCTGCAGCGAAGGATCCAGCTGGGTAGGGGGGTAGTAGTCGTACTCGATAGCATAGCCGGCGCGGTTCATTTTTACGTCTGCCAGCCCGGGAACAGATCGCAGGATCTCGAGCTGCACGATGGCTGGAAGCGAAGTAGACAACCCGTTGACATAAAGCTCTGACGTGTCATGCCCTTCGGGCTCGAGGAAAAGCTGGTGTCTCTCCGCGTCGGGGAACTTTACGATTTTGTCCTCGACTGAAGGACAGTACCGCGGGCCGCGGGATGAGATTGCCCCACCGTACATCGCCGACTTCCCGATATTCTCCTTGATGATCCTCTTACCTTCCGCTTCGAGGTACGTGATCCAGCAGGGCATTTGGGCAGGGTGCCTGGTGGCAGAACCCTGACGTCGCTTCTCGTTCCAGAAGTGAGACCACGAATAATCGAACTGCTCAATCTCACTTTCCTGGATCTCGAGCGCGGAATAGTCGACAGATCTGCCATCTATACGCGGTGGTGTCCCGGTCTTGAAGCGCGCCACGGTAAGACCAGCTTGTTCCAATTGCTCTGCAAGGTGTGTGGTCGCGGTCTCACCAGCTCGTCCACCGGAAATACGAGTCTCAACGCCGATGTGAATCTGACCGCGCAGGAAGGTGCCCGTAGTTATTACAACGCTTTTGGCACCGAAGCGCCTCCCTTCCAGGGTCTCAACGCCAACTACTCGCTGTTCGTCTGGTGTAAGAACAAGGCGTGCGACGGTTCCCTGCACAGTCTGAAGGTTCGCCTGTTGCTCGAGGAGGGATCTCACCACTCGGCGATAAAGCCCGCGATCGCATTGTGCGCGAGGAGCCCAGACAGCGGGCCCTTTGCTGCGATTCAGCATCCTGAACTGGATCATGGCGAGATCGGTAGCCTTTCCCATGATTCCTCCTAATGCATCGACCTCGCGTACCACCGTGCCTTTTGCAACACCTCCAATGGCCGGATTGCATGACATCTGCCCGATTGTCTCGAGCGCGCTCGTGATCAAGCCGACCCGAGCACCAAGACGGGCAGCGGCGACCGCTGCCTCAGTTCCAGCATGGCCAGCGCCTATGACTACAACGTCGAATTCAGTTTCGAAGACCGGCAATTGCGACATACATTAAGGATAAAGTGCGCTTGTCCTGCCGTCGGTTCCTCTTGAATCTAACTTATGCCTCTCGAGCTCTCTCACGGCCGTGTCGTGGTTCTCATACGTCAAAGTGTATTCGAGCGCGGCGGATTCACTCGGCAAGCCATTGACGAGCGTTACAATCTTGCGGATAACGAGTTCCGCGTTGAAGATGGGCTGATCGCGCTCGGACCGTTACCATCGGACGATCTGCTTCCTGCGCTGATCGAGGATCTGGAGGAGAGCGGTCTCATATACTTCGACGATTTTTTCGAGTTGAGCGGCAACTGGCCGGATTGGCTGTCTCTCTACGCGCGGGGATCGAAAGGCAGAGGAACCTAGAGGCGCCGTTCGACCACAGCCCATTCTTCGACGAATGCAACCCCGTCTTCGATTCGGTCGATGACGACATCGGCACCAACGGGGAGCGCCTTCGTGCTTATAGGCCGGGCAGCAATTTTCACCTTTCTGCCAAGGTACTCGTACGAGATTTCTCCCGGCGTGGAAACCGTGACGTCTCGCGTGACTATTGCCAGCTGACCCTGAATCTCCTGCTCTTCGGCGGCGGAAGCAGCCGGGATTCCTCGGAACGCCCACTGGGCGAGAAGCGTGATCATTCCGCTGATTGCGAGTGCTCCAACCGCTGTCGCGATCAGCAGAATTCCCCAAACCGGCAGCTGCGTTCGCGATGCGAGGGGATACCCGGCGGCGCCGAAGCCGATGGCAAAGGCAGCTACCGCCGGAAGATTGAAGAACGCCGAAGGCGCGCGCGACTGGTTTCGCCGGACCCCGTTCAGCATTGCGAACACGGCCAGCAGCAGGCCGGTGATGAAAACGACTAAGAAGACTATGGGGAGAATTACCACAGCGCTGAGTAAAAAGTGTGGGATTAAGCCAACTGTCCCAGGCTATTCACGATCCCAGATATTTTCTGAACCAGGCTATCGTTGCAGGCCATGCGGCACGCGTCGCCGCCATGTTGGCTCCATCCATTCCAGTCTGTTGGCGCAGAAATCCGTGACCGGCACCGGGATAGATACTGTAGCTATAGGTGCGGCCAAGAGCGCGAAGTGCGGTATCAGCTGGTGGAATAGTGGCGTCAACGCGCGCGTCGTTTCCCCCGTACAATCCGAGAACAGGAGCGCGGACCGAAGGTAGGTCTGCCGCGCTGGGAGCAACCCCGTAGTAGACAACGGACGCCCCAAGACCCGGGGCATGAGCCGCGTGCGCAAAGGAGACACCGCCACCCCAACAGAACCCGACGATTCCGTACTTTTGCTGGGCCGATGGGAGGGACATTCCATAAAGACCAACGGCATCAAGCTGTTTTTGAACCCAGGCGGGATCGAGGGTTCTTATTGCGGCAGTAGCTAGCGGCGCTAGTACGCTGTCGGGCCCATCGGGAAGATTTTTCATCGTCAGAAGGTCCGGCGCGACTGCAATGAAACCCTCGGCAGCGAGTTGGTCCGCGACACCGCGGACCCACGATGACAGTCCGAAGATTTCATGAACCACAACTACTACCGGAGCCTTGGTGCTGCGCTGCGGATACACGACCCAGGCACGGAGGCTATCTGCTCCGCCCGTGCGGATGGTTACGTACTCTCCGTGTCGAGGGGATGCCGCAAGTCGTGCTGGTGCTCCGGCCGCATCAGGCGGGAGTCGCGGGTCACCAAAGGTGACGGCGGCGCTTGCGCCATTGGGGACACTGACTACGATTCCGGATCCTCCGTGATCGCGAGAATCGGCTGCGGGAGCCATTTTGGTGGTCGTGCACGCCGTACTCGCAAGCGGGAGGATCAATCCGAGTCTGATTGCTTTCAGCTGAATACGCATGTTACCGACTCTCCTGTTTGGCTGGTTGCCGACGAGCCGAAGCATTCTTGAACTGCTCGGCAAAGAATTCCCCAACGCGATATTCCGCATAATAAAATGGGCTCCACGGCCGCGAGCCAGCTATGAAACCGGCATGACCGCCCTGTTGCACGAACTCCAGGCGCAGAGCCGGATTCCGTCGAGCAATATCCCGAACCTCGTCGAGAACTTCGGGCGGCAGCATGGGATCATCAACTGCGCTCAATAGTAGCGTTGTGAGCTTAATGTGTTTCAGCCGCGGGAGTGAGCTTGATTGCTGATAGTAGTCTTCAGCATTCCGGAACCCATGCAACGGGCCCGTGATCACGTTATCGAAATCCTCGAGTGTTCGTAGCCCGGAGATCTTATCCGCTGGAGCCAGATCGGGGAACCGTCTGGCTTTTTCCTGCGCCTTCCGTCTCAGTGAATTCATAAAGAACCGCTGATAGAATCTCGAGAAACCCCGATTGATTCTTCTCGAGGATCGGGACAGGTCGAACGGGACTGAAATTGCCGCTGCCGCCTTGAGCTGAGGCGGAAGGTCGTTGCCCCGCTCGCCGAGAAACTTGAGCAGCACATTACCGCCAAGCGAAACTCCGGCGATGGCAAGGGGAGAAGTCGGAAACTCTCTCGAAACCCTCTCCAGGACGAGTGCAGCGTCCGTCGTTTCGCCGGAGTGATAGAATCGACGGGTACGGTTTGGCTCTGAGCCGCACGAACGGAAGATCAGAAGATCGGCGCCCCATTTTCGTCTGGCTGCCTCATTGAGGAGCCCTTGTGCATAGTGTGAACGAACGGTTCCCTCGAGACCATGCAGCAACAAAACGCGCGGTGTCCCCGGTGGTGCCGACAGCCGATGTAGCTCTACAAAGTCGCCATCGGGTGTTTCCCAACGCTCGAGTTTAGTTGGAGCCGGAGGCTGTCGCCTGAAAAGTTTCCCCCAAAGTGTCTGCAGATGACCGCCGGGAATCCACCAAGCGGGCGAATAGATTATTGCACGCGGCATTGATAACAGGTAGCGGGTCGACCTTCATTCCTCAGTCCCCTTACAGGCCAGAGGGACAATTGGAAGTACAGATCTTTGGGATCAAGAAAAGCGCGGATACACGTAAGGCTCTTCTCTTTTCTCGGAGCGAAGAGTCAAGACTCACTTCGTCGATTTGATAGAACGTCCGGCATCAATCGGCGAGCTTCGCAGATTCGCGCAGAAATTTGGCGTGAAAGCACTCGTCGATCGAGACGCAAAGCGTTTTACAGAGCTTGGCCTTCAATACGCGCAACTTTCGGACGAACGCTGGCTGGAGAAGCTTTCTGAAGAGCCTTTATTGCTCCGGATTCCGCTCGTCCGCAATGCAAACCTGCTCGTTATTGGGGCGGACGAAGCAGCATGGAAAAGGTGGATGGAGCTGTGAGTCGCTCTCTCGCTTGTGGGTAGGAGCCCGGGCAAGCGATATTGCAACCTCGTCCGGCTCCTCCCACAGCCACCAGCTCAAACCCCGCTCACCGACAGTGACTTACCGCGTTCTCGTCACCGATGAGATCGACGCCGAAGGTGTCGCGCTCCTTTCGGCTGAGCCGAAGCTCGTCGTGGACGAAGTGCCGACATTACCCAAGGACGAACTGCTTGCCCGCATCGCCGACTATGATGCGATCATCGGTCGTAGCGCCACGCGGATTTCTACAGAGTTGCTGGAGAAGGCCCCCAAGCTCAAGGTGGTTGGTCGGGCCGGTGTTGGAGTCGACAATATTGCCCTCGACACTGCGACGTCCCTCGGCGTCGCTGTAATCAACGCTCCGGCCGGGAATACGATTGCAGTAGTCGAGTTGTTCTTCGGAACAATCATATCGCTGCTTCGACACATTTCGCGTGCGGATACGTCGATGCATGCGGGCAAGTGGGAACGGTCGGCGCTACTCGGCTCTGAACTGAAAGGAAGAACACTAGGGATCGTTGGCCTCGGGCGGATCGGAGGAGAAGTAGCGACGCGCGCCCGTGCGTTCGGAATGAACGTTCTCGCCCACGATCCCTATATCGCCAAATCCCGTTTCGAGGCTTTGCGGGTTCAGGAAATAGATTCGCTCGACGCCCTGCTCCAGCAATCGGATATCCTGACCGTACACACACCATTGACTGACGAAACCAAAGGCATGATCGGTAAGCGGGAGATTGCCCGGCTTCCTCGGCAGTCGATCGTAGTTAACATGGCTCGAGGTGGGATCGTCGATGAAAGAGCATTGCTCGAGGCGTTGGGCAACAAGCACCTCCTTGGAGCGGTCGTCGATGCCTACGAAAAGGAACCCTTGGCAGCGGACCATCCCCTGCGCGCGCTTCCGAACGTTCTTCTTACACCGCACATCGGGGCGTCAACCACGGAAGCGCAGCGCAACGTCGCGGTTGACGTTTGCATGGCAGTGCGTGATGCCCTTCTTAGCGGAGAGCTGTCGCGCTCGATCAATGTGGCTGACGTTGGTGGACAATGGGCGGATGTCGAGCCTGCACTGACGCTGGCACGGCGTGCGGCGGCGGTCGGAAGAGCAATACTGGCCACTCAGGGCCTGCGTGTGGTCCAACGCGTTGATGTTCGGTCGGGTTCAGGTTTGACAGCCGCGAAGAGCGCGCTTCTCGCGTCGGCTGCTCGCGGTCTGCTTGAAGGAACCGTGGAACAGGAGCGGCTCAATCTCATCAACGCTCGCGCGATAGCCGAGACTCGCGGGATCGACCTTTCAACAACCGAAACACCTGTGCAGGACAACCCTTTTGCGGTCGAAGTGAGATTGAGCGGTGGTATGCAGGAGATCGCGATTGCAGGAACAGCGCAACCGGGCGCAGCTCCCCGCTTCACACGGATTGGAGCCTTTCATGTGGATATTCAACCGCGTGATACGCTGCTGATTCTTACTAATAATGATGTTCCAGGTGTGATTGGTCGCGTTGGAACTCTACTCGGCGAAGCAGGCGTTAACATCGCCGAATACCACCAGGCGCGTCTGGCACAGGGAGGCCAGGCTCTTGCCGCGGTGTCGGTCGACGGGGACGTAAGCGAGGCGACTCGCGAATCGCTGCTTCGTCTTCCGGACGTATCGTCTGCGGCGGTTGTCTGCTTTCATTCAGGGTGAGCGTCACTCCCAGCAGCGACAAAAGTGTACGGGAAGCATATTCAGCCGATGCATCGGGTCTTCATCTGGTTCCAGAGGCCGTAGCTCGACCTGAGTCTGTTGGCGAGGTCGCCGAAATAGTGCGTGAAGCGACGGCTGACAGCACCCCGATCACATGCGCCGGCTCGCAGACAAGCACGACGGCAGCCTCCATTTCCGACAGGGGAATGATTCTGTCCCTGCGCTCGCTCGATCGCATTTCAGCAATCGACGAAGAAGCAAGAACGGTCCGAGTCGAGCCCGGTGCTCTCGTTGGAGAGATCAAGAGGACTGCGGCTGCTGCTGGTCTCCTATTCGCGCCGGATCCGACCAGCGAGGAAGAATCCACGATTGGCGGAGCGATTGCCTGCAACGCGTCTGGCGCCCGCACGTTCAAATACGGCGCAACGCGGAAGCACGTACAGGCGCTGAAAGTGGTGATGGCAAATGGTGAGTTGATGGAATTCCGAAGAACCAATCTCGAGAAGAACACCGTTGGCTACGCCTTCGCCCACGATCCCATTGACTGGTTCATCGGCAGCGAAGGTACGCTTGGAATAGTCGTGGAGGCCGAGCTTGCCCTTCTGCCATTACCGCCCCACGTCGTTGGCCTGGCGGTCTTCTTCAACACAGAAGAGGCAGCGCTGAGTTTTGTAGTTACCGCGCGTGAGTCGCGAACGGTCGCTCCACGCTGCATCGAGTACTTCGACGGTCAGGCAATTGGTATCGCACGTGCCTCGGCGCATGGTGAAATGTTGCCGGATGGAGCGATGGCGATGGTATACGTGGAAGAAGAGGTCGGCAACGATCTCGATTCGACGCTTGGCGAATGGAGCGATCTCATCGAATCAATTGTGACGGACTTTGACCCGTTGGTTTTCGATGGTGAGGCGAGGTTGAAAGAAGCCCGACAGATTCGTCACAGTATTCCAGCCACTATGAACGAACGGGGGACCAGACACCGTGAAGCTGGCGGTAGGAAGGTCTCAACCGACTGGGCGGTGCCCTATCGCAAAGTTGCGGAAGCAATCCAGACTGCACGCGGACTCGCAGCGGAGCATGGAATCGAGCAGGCGGTGATCTACGGCCACGCCGGGAATGGACACCCTCATCAGAATTTCACCGCTCGCGACGCGCGAGAGCTTGCTACTATAGAAGTGGTAGTCGAACAAACGCTGAGACACGTGCTTGCGCTCGGCGGGACCGTGGCAGCGGAGCACGGGATAGGAAAAATCAAACGCAGATGGCTACCGCTCCAGATGAACGGGCTCCAGGTCGCGATGATGACGGCGGTGAAGAGAGAGCTCGACCCTCTCGGAATTCTCGCTCCCGGAAATATTCTGTGAGCCGTTTTAATTCCGTCGTGCTCGATGTCGACTCGACGTTAAGTGGAATCGAAGGAATCGACTGGCTGGCTGCATTGCGTGGTGCCGAAGTCAAAGCGTGGAGCTCCGCACTGACAGAAAGGGCAATGGAGGGAAAGCTCCCGATCGAAGCGGTCTATAGCGAACGGATGGGAGCAATCAGGCCGGACTTGGCGGAAATCAAGGAATTGGGGCGAGTTTACGTCGAGCGTGTAGCACCGCGTGCCCGCGAGACGCTTACCGAGTTCCGAGCACGGGGGATAGAGCTGGTGATGGTAAGTGGCGGACTGCGCGAGGCGATACTGCCTCTCGCTGGAGAGCTGGGTGTCGACGAACAGCAGGTCCACGCAGTATCCGTGTTTTTCGACGAAGATGGGAATTACGCCGGATTCGATGAGCGATCCCCTCTGACGCGACAGGATGGGAAACGGATCACTGTGCGCGACATGGGTCTCAGAGGTCCAATACTCGCAGTCGGTGATGGGATGACCGACTGTGAAATCAGGCAAGTAGTGGAGGGCTTTGCCGCCTTCACTGGATTTATGCGGCGTGAGCCCGTCGTGCAGCGCGCCGATTTCGTGATTGAGAATTTCGACCAACTAAGAGAACTCGTACTGGAATGAGCCCAATAAAACCGTTCGGTACTTTTTTCCTTCCTGGACCAACCGAAGTTCGCGAAGAGATCATGGCAGCCATGATTCAGCCGATGATTCCACATCGCGGGCCTGAGTTCGAACAACTATTCGAGCGGCTTCAGCGAGGTCTTCGTCCGCTATTCAAGACGGAACGCCCGGTTTACATCAGTTCATCGTCAGCGACTGGAATGATGGAGGCTGCCATCCGCTGCGCTCCGCCGGGTCGCATCCTTTGTCTGGTAAATGGAGCGTTTTCGGAGCGATTTGCGCACATTGCGTCGATGTGCGCCCGGGATGTTGATCGCTACGAAGTCGCGTGGGGGCAGGTGCACGCGATTCCGCAACTGGACGAGCGTCTTTCGATGCGAAAATACACCGCGATCACAGTTGTTCATTCCGAGACCTCGACGGGTGCTCTCAACGATGTGCGCGCGATCTCGGATTGCGCGCATCGTCATGGTGTTGCCTGTCTGATCGACAGTGTCAGTGGCTTCGGAGGGGCGGAGCTTCGTTTTGACGAATGGAAGCTCGATTACATCTTGACTGGCTCGCAGAAAGCTCTGGCTCTTCCGCCTGGCCTTTCTTTCGGCGTCGCATCGACCAGCTTCGTCGATCAGGCGAATGGGACCCACGGTCGCGGCGTCTATTTCGATCTTGTCGAGCTCGATGCATACGCGCGGCGGAACCAGACACCGAGTACGCCGGCGCTCACGCTGCTTTATGCACTGGAAGCACAGGCCAAATCAATAGCGGCTGAGGGACTCGAGGCCCGATGGGCGCGGCACAAGGCAATGGCTGCACGGACCCAGGAATGGGTGACGAAAATCAGCGACGAAACAGGCAAGAAGCTGGCAAACATCGCCCCTCTCGGATCTCAGTCGCCGACAGTTTCCACGATCAGGCTTCCCTCGGATGTCCCCGCGGAAGCGTTTACCACCGCGGTGGCAAAACGCGGAATCGTAGTCGGTAGCGGCTATGGCAAGCTGAAGGGCTCCACCTTTCGCATCGGCCACATGGGGGACCACACTATGGAATCGCTCGAGCGCTGCCTTGCAGCGTGCTCGAGCGTGCTGCGTTCTTGACCCAGATATCCGTCTCGAATGTCGGTGTCGAGTTTGGTGCGTCGAGGATCTTCGAGGGAATAACTTTCACCGTAGGTCGGCGCGACCGCTGGGGTATTCTGGGCCGGAACGGAAGCGGCAAAACGACGCTCTTCCGCCTGATTATAGGTGCGCAAAAACCGACCGAGGGGATCATTACACGGCAACCAGATCTGCGGTTCGGGCTTCTCGAGCAGCACCGCGACTTCGGCGGAGCCAAAACAGTGTGGGAGGCTGGCGCAGGTGAATTTGCTGACCTGCTCGCTCTGGAACACTCGCTTGCCGAACAGGCCCATGTTTTGTCACAAGTGGGTGAGTCTGCCTCGCCACAAGTGCTCGCCAACTATGATCGCGACCTCGAACGCTTCGATCGTGAAGGCGGCTACACCTTCACTCCGCGCGTGGACGCCGTGCTGCAGGGACTGGGCTTTGATGCGGAAAAAGCACGCACGCAGCCACTCGAACAATTAAGCGGTGGTGAGCGTGGAAGGCTTGGACTGGCGCGACAACTGGTAAGTGGCGCCGATGTCCTGCTTCTGGATGAGCCAACGAATCACCTCGATCTGGAAACGACGCGCTGGCTGGAGGACTACCTTCGAAATTCTGACAAAACAGTTCTGCTGATCAGTCATGATCGCGCATTTCTAGCCAACGTTGTGGATCACGTGCTCCACCTCGAAGGGGGAAGCGCGGTCACATATACAGGAAGTTATGAGTCATTCGTCGTACAGCGGGAAGAACGGAGACTGAGTCAGCAGCGCGCCTACGATAAACAGCGCAAAGTCATAGCCGAAGAGGAGGATTACATCAGGCGCAACATCGCCGGTCAGAACACAAAGCAGGCCAAAGGTCGGCGCAAGCGCCTCAACCGAGCCCCGCGACTGAGTGCTCCCACGGCGGAGGAAGGCAGTGCTCTCGGCCTGCGACTCGACGTCTCAGAGCGAGGTGGCGATCAGGTTGCGATCGCACGTGACGTGACCCTGGAGGTCGAAGGCAGAACTCTGATCTCGGACTTCACCGCAACCATTCAGCGTGGCGATGTTGTGGGCTTTGTCGGTCCGAACGGCAGCGGGAAATCGACCTTCCTTCGCGCCTTGATTGGTGAGCGCGCCGTCTCAGGCGGAGAGCTTAGGGTGGGTGGCTCCATTCAGCCGAGCTACTATCGCCAGGATATGGCGCAGGTACCCATGGATCGCACGCTTTACGATGTCATAAGCGATCTCAGGCCTAAATGGGAACGCCGCCAGATTCAGGGTCATCTCGCCAGGTTTGGGTTCTCCGGCGACGAAGCTCAGCGTCGTGCTGACACATTGTCTGGCGGGGAGCGCGCCCGGGTAGCGCTCGCAATGATGGTTCTCGGCCACGCGAACTTTCTTCTACTCGATGAACCAACGAATCACCTTGACATCGAATCGGTAGAAGCGCTCGAGGACGCTCTCGAGGAGTATGAAGGCACGATACTGCTCGTGAGCCACGACCGTGCGATGCTGGAAGCCCTGACATCCAGAGTATGGATTCTACACGAGCGTCACATCACCGATTTTCCCGGAACGTTCACCGAATGGGAGGAGCAAAGCCGGGAGCGCGAGCATGCTGCTGCGGTCGCAACCGCGGAGCGCGAATTGCTGCGCCGGGTCAAGGAGCATAAGACAACCAGACGACGGGAAGCACAGGGAGTGGATACGCGCGCAGCGCTTCGTGAACTGCGCCGACTCGTCGAGGATTCGGAAAAAGAGGTTGCGGCACTCGAGAAAACAATCTTGGAGCTTACAGCACTGCTCGAGGATCCGCAGCTCTATACGACACGCGAGGGAATGGACAAGTCGCTTGTCGCCGGCAGGGAGCTGGACGAAATGAGGCGTCGCCTCGACATCGCTCTTGAAAACTGGACGACGGTGACCGAACGCGCGGAGCAGATCTCGGCGACTTGAATCAGAACTCGCCGATGAATCCTATCTCCACCTCGAGATTCTGGCCGAATTGCTCACGCACCTTGTCCTGAGCGAGCGTGATAAGCTCGCGTACATCATGCGCGGTCGCCTTGCCGAGATTGACCATAATGTTCGCGTGGATGTGTGAGATCTGGGCATCCCCGTGCCGGAACCCCTTCAAACCGACCTGGTCGATCAGGCGCCCAGCTCCAACACCTTCAATTTTCTTGAATATCGAGCCGGCGCTGGGATGATACTCGAGCCAGGGATGCTTGCCACCGCGCCAGCTGAGGTTTTCCTGCATGATGCGATGCATCACTGACCGGTCTCCGGGCTCCAGCTGGAATGTTACTGCCAAAGCGATATCGCGCTGTTTATGCAGGGTGCTCGTGTCGTAGCCGAACTGCATGTATTCCCTGTCTACGGTTTTCCGTTTCCCGTCATAGGTAAGCAGCTCGGCCGACTCAAAGACCTCGGCAATGAACATCGTCCTCTCACGAGCCGGAGCCGGGGAAAGAAAGTGAAGATTCTGCCACACCGCCCCACCCACTGTGCTAGGAATTCCCACGTAATGTTCGAGTCCGGACAGCCCGCGCTCGACGGCCTGGGGTATCAACTTCGCCATCACCGCGCCGCTCTCGACCCAAAGCCTTCCGTTGTCGAAGAACGTGAGGTGGCTCGAGGTATTCCGGATGATCAGCCCCCGGAATCCCTTGTCGCCGATCAAAATGTTGGCGCCCAGTCCGAGCACGAAATACTCGAGGCCGAGGTCGCGTGCAGCTGTAACTGCCCCTGCCAGATCCTCGACCGATGTTGCATCGTAAAAGAGATCGGCGGGACCACCAATCTTGAATGTGGTGTATTGAGCAAGAGGCTCATTGCGTTTGAGCCTCTTGGCGTCCAGTCGAGTTAACAATTGCCCGTAGGAGTCTGCGCGGGCCTTCTCAGAATCTGACATGTCCGAAAGAAAAGGTGTCCTGCGTCGCTGCGCTACTCTTGCTCTTCTCGTATGCGCACTCGCTCCGGTGCAGGCACGGGGCCAGCGGGCGGAACTGGAGAAGATCATTCAACGCAAAGTGCTGGCTAACGGCCTCGAAGTAATCGTCGTCGAGAACCATGGCGTTCCGCTAGCGACGATCGAGATCGACGTAAAGAACGGGTCGTTTACGCAGACCCCCGAGTACGAAGGACTGGCCCACATGTACGAGCACATGTTCTTCCGCGCCAATTCGAAATATCCGGAGCCCAATCAATTCTGGGACAGAGCGTCGGATCTCGGAGCGGTGTTCAACGGAACTACCCAGGAAGAACGAGTCAACTATTACATGACGGTCCCGGCGGAAAAGCTGGGAGATGCCATCGAGCTCCTGGCTACGGCGGTAAAGGGCCCGTTGTTCCGACGTGATGAGCTCGAGCGGGAACGGCAGGTCGTAATCGGAGAGTATGATAGAAATGAGTCGAGCCCATTCTTCGAGCTCTCGCGCCAGGCAGATGCAAAACTCTATCCCGGCAACTTCAGCAGAAAGGACGTGATTGGCGACCGGCAGATAGTTCTGACGACGACGCCCGAAAAAATGCGCTTCATTCAGAACAAGTATTACATCCCGAACAACTCTGTGCTGATCGTTTCCGGCGATGTTACCCCCGCCGCCGTGTTCGCTCTCGCCGAGCGTGAGCTGGGACAGTGGAGTCGCGGTACCGATCCGTTTGTCGCGGATCCGATCCCGAACATTCCTCCTCTCCAGAAAAGCGAGGGAGTGTTGGTCGAAGCGCCGGTCGGTGCGGTGACCGTTCAAATTCAGTGGCAAGGTCCGAGCGTCGGACAAGATCCCAAGTCCACCTACGCGGCGGATGTGTTTTCAGACGTAATGAACGATCCGGGGTCGAAATTCCAGCAAAGGCTTGTCGATAGCGGATTATGGCAAGCGGTTGGCGTCAACTACTACACTCTCAATCACACCGGACCCATAACCATCAGTGGACAGACATCCCCTGAACAAGTTCGCGATGCGCTCGCGGCGCTCTACGGTGAGATAGCGAAGTTCGATACGCCGGGCTACTTCACATCCGACGAGCTCGAAGCCGTCAAGGCGCATCGGGCTGTAACGTCCGCGTTCGATCGTGAGCG
>Ga0193751_1000802_pt1 | contig 22132 bp, 26 predicted proteins | sample L1c2metaG_FD_143050 | JGI IMG/M metagenome (GOLD analysis project Ga0193751, IMG submission 143050) | Soil microbial communities from a riparian zone of the East river system, Colorado, United States - L1c2 | ecosystem: Environmental > Terrestrial > Soil > Riparian zone | place: USA: East River... | reverse complement strand
CTGCAGGGGCAAGAGGGCATCAGCAACCTGGTGGAAGCATTTCTGGTGGCCGGGTCGAAATCGGTTGTAGCGAGTCTCTGGAGCGCAGACGATACGTTCGCCAGTGCGTTGATGGAACAATTCTACCGACACTTGGCTAAGGGCGAAGATACCAGCTCTGCTTTGCGAAACGCGAAGCTAGACCTGCTCGCCAAGTATGGCGACCAGGTGAGCCCATTCTATTGGGCGGCATTCATCGCCGTGGGCGAGACCTCGACACCGATTGGCATAAGACAACAATGAATCTCACTCTCGACGAACGCACGAAGATTTTCGACAAAGTCTGCCGATTGGTGGAGAAAAAGCATTTCAATCCAGGTATGAACGGAGTGGATTGGACTGCTTTGACTCGGAGCCGCAGGGATCAGATTCTTGCTTGTACTGAACCGGAGGCTTTCGAGAAAGAAGTCCACAAGCTAGTTGCTGAACTCAAGACGAGTCACACCGGCTTTCGCCATGCGGGGATGCGGAACATTCCAGCTCGCCACGCAATCAACGCGACTCTGCAGCGCATCGGTGTAAACGGAAGTGAACGCTGGATGTTTCAAGACGTGCATCAAGGGGGTCCAGCCTTCGCGGCAGGTATACGTCCGGGCGATCTGTTGCTCGAATGCGGTGGACGAGAAGTTCGGCCACCAAATGATCTGACGTTCTCTGTTGGCGAATCCGCGAATCTTCTCATTGAAAAGCTCCACGGAGAAGTGCAGAAGATCAATGTCCAATTGCCGATGGCCAAATCCCAGAAGCATCCGGTCACGGCGCCGCAGGCGGTCACTACTGAAAAGCTGAGCGATGAAATTGGATTACTGAGAGTCGCAATGTTTCCGGGCGCCATCGGTATCGACGTAGCGAAGGACATCGACCGAGGCATTGCCGCGCTCGACGGATGCAGTCGGCTCATTGTCGATCTACGCGGCAACACAGGCGGAGGAATCGGCGGGTTACGCCTGATGAGCTATTTGACGCCCGAAAAGCTTGAGGTGGGTTACAGTCTCACGCGCAAACGTCGCGAGCGCGGCTATCATCGCGAGGAACTGACTCGATTCGGACGGATTCCGTCCCACAAAGCGACTCTCTTATGGTTAGCGGCCCGATATGCTTTCGTGGAAAAATCTATCCTAGTGGTCACTGAAGGACTCGGCCAGCAGCGATTCCACGGTCGAGTCGTGCTGCTGGTGAACGAGCACACCGCAAGCGCCGGCGAGATGGTGTCGGCGTTTGCGGAGGAAAATAATCTGGCAACCATCGTGGGAACGAAAACGCCCGGCCGTCTACTCAGTGGTAGCGCATACAAGGTTGGTCACGGATATATTCTTGGCCTGCCGGTTGCCGCCTATCTGACGTGGCAAGGACGGATGCTGGAGAACAACGGCATTGCTCCAAAGTTTTGCATGGAACTTTCACGTGATGCTCTGAAAGAAGGGAGGGATACACAACTCGAAACAGCAATCGATGTGGTGCGGGCACTCTAGTGTCGCTCAATCTTCAATGCGACTTGAAAAATATTGAGGGCCATTGAAAGGTACGTTGTCTCAGGGTTCTCACCCACCTCACCCTGCTTTTCAGTATCCAAAAGTGGCTTCCGCACTGGCTTAGAGGCACCCATAGCGACGGGAATAGAGAAACTGTTCTGTCGAGATGAACCCGAAGCCTCCATCGAGGACTTCGTGTTCGCATCAGATTCACGTCGATTCGGCTCTTACAGCCACACGGACATTCAAGAACGACCCACTTTGGATTTGGACAGCCGACGATCAACAGGAGATTTCCCAAGTCGTCCGGAATATCAGACATAGAGTCTAGCCGCACGACCTTGTCAATCCGCGATGTGCGGTTCTTCATCTGCCCTCCATGTCATATCGAGAAATGGTTTCACATCGCCTCGTCCGAGATACCGCGGATCAGAACAGAAGCATTGAGCGCTTGGAGAAACAGCGTTTGGTCGGATCATGGCCGCGTCAAAAAGAAAAATCATTTCTGTTGTTCTACGCTCTTCGCCCATGAAACCCACAATTCTGTTAAGCAGTTCAATGACAGCCCAAGACGCGAGCGTGGAGTTGAATGCTATGACAGCTGGCTCAGCTCCGGGCAACTCTGGGAGGTAACCTTCGGCACGTAGTTTAGATGCACGTTCGGGATTAGTCTCATCGATGGCTTGTCTGGATACCTGTTCCGCCGAGATTCGATTCCGGCAAAACAAACAAGCGGCCCCTGGCAGCAACGTTGTCACTCGGCCTTGTATGTTCTTGATTTGACCACTCTCGGACGCTATCCGGACCCCCATGTCGATCACAGGGATGTAGTAGTACAGTGCGATCCGAGTCAAAATCGCCCTGCCCCATTCGTCGTCGGTGCACCCGAAGATACAATCACACTCTCTCAAAATTGCTGCCGTCCGCTCGTATGTGATTGAGCTCGCAACTCCTCGGACATCTGTGTCCAAGCCAATGCGCCTGGCATTGTCGTGGGCAACTGCAACTTTCGGCTTGCCCACATGAGAGAGAGTTGATCCGTAAACCCTGCTAACATTGCTGCGCTCTAGGTCATCGTGATCGATGACTGTGAGGGTTCCCACTCCCAAGCGGATGAGTTGCTCAGCAACGGCTGAGCCGGTTCCACCAAGCCCTACCACTCCGACGTGTAGGCGGCGCAGGAGAGCTTGAATTCCGCCTCCGAAGGCCACGATTTGCCGGTCGAAAACTGCATCGAGATCGACCTCCGCTCCTTCGTCGATGAACCGCAGTCTCGTTCCGATGATTCTGATACGAGTGATCGGAATAGAAACTCCAGTGTCGAACCAAGAACGCGCGATCAAATCTCTGCCGCCCACAAGTAACATGCTGCCGTGAGGACCGGGCTTTTCAATGCGTGTATAGGCGGTGTGCATCAACTGAGCTTCTTGCTTATCATCTTGTTCGGAAAAATTGCGGTATTCGCCTGGGTGCGAGTGTATGAAGTAGAAAACTTGATTGGTCCTGTCAGCTCGTTTCATCGCTCTCATGAAGGATGACGACATGATGGACATTCCAGTTCTCGACGCAGCAGTAATCTCCGAACGTTCCACTGGAATGAATTCGCGTAACAGCACTCGAGTTTCATGACTCGTGACGGATGTTTTTCCGAGTAGATAGCCAGCACATTCCAACTCAGGGCTTGACAAGTGATGACGGACCGCATCAAAAAGAGTTTCCGTCATGGAAATCGTATACTTCATCACTTACCTTTTTCGAGTTCCGTGCGCACAGATCTGAGTTTCGTCTGGATGTTGTCGACACCTGCGCGCCACTGCCCACAGTGTCGAGACCAACGCTGCCACTGCACTCCGCTGTAGAGTTCATGAACATCAGCGGCGACAGGCATGGCACCTGATGCGAGGCGAACTGCTGGGCTAGTCCAGAACATGTCGGGGTTTGCCACCGGATACCCTGGAGGCAACTTGAGCATCAGTGTGCACGCACGCGGCGTGTAAGGCTCAGGTAGCGAATAGTTCCTGATGAGCACGTAAGTTTCGCCACCATTTTCGTGGGCCTCGAAATCAAGCTCCTTCTCGGCAAGAAATTCTCTATCAATCTCAGGCAACACTTGCCGTCGCTCCAGGGTTCAGGGTTGATTGAGCGCTGTAAAATTTGTCGCCATCGTGGACGTCGTACTCTGTTCCGTCGTTGTGGATCAACTCATCATCGCCAGAACCGTGCGCCTCGCGAAAAAGGTCGTATCCAGTCCCAACCGATCCTAGCGCGTAGAGCGCGCTTCCAGTTGTCGGTGTAGGTGTTGTGAACTTTTTCTTATCGATAGAAATATGTACTTCTGTCGGATGTGCCATTTTGTGTTCTCCTAGGCATATGTGTACGTAAGGTCTTCCGTATTAAGTTCAATTGGAACTGATCGCGCTTCGCGGTCGATTCGTGAAAACTTACGCACACTCTGTTCGGCAATTGGCTTTAGGCCAGTTCCCAAACTGACCGTAACAGCCCGGATCAATCGATCGCTCTTTGCTCCGATTGTCTGCTGGTTACGTTCCCACTTGGACAGGACAGTTTTGTCACATCCCAACACGCTTGAAAATGTGTCTTGGCTCATGCCCAGATACTTCCGAAGAAAGCGAACCTCCTCTCCAACAAGGGCATATGGCTTTTCTGCCAAAGCCATCGCGATGACGCGCATCAGTTCGTTCATTCGAGGAATAACTGGATCCTCACACCGGCAGTACTCGCATTGGAACAACTCGATGTCCTTCAGTAAGACGTTGTTAAGACCGCTCTCGCGAAACCAGTAGTTTCCTCGTTTCTTGGTCGCGTCTCGTCCACACTGACTGCAGTGATGTGGCACCTTTTCTCCCTTTTTGTCTCTCGCTGTCATATGGCACCTCAGTGAGTCTCGATGCTAAATATCGTGATTAGCAGAGCAGAATCAATGCTCTTAAAGCTGAACACGATCGCCAGATATTTTCCGTCTGGCTCGGTTCCCTCGACTCGGTATGTCCACTCTTGGTATCGAGTGTCGTACTCGGGCTCATCGTAGATGTCCCCGCGTGCGACGACGAACATCGCGTCGGACAGGACCAAGTCCTCCGCCGCGAGCTCATCGCGGAAATGCTTGCTCGGAATTACGTTCCCAAATTCAAGGCATTCCCGGATTAGCTTAATGGCATCGCTTTTAGAACGACGAGCCACTGAAGTCTGCATGACTGTTGACATTTTATCAACATAGGACGAAATGTCAACTCCTCAATTCGATGCATGAAACAGTACGAAAGATGCGCGGATTTCACTCCCTGTACTCCGGAGGAGGTCTTCTCTGATACTGCCGATGAAATGAAACAAACGTAGGGTTACTCGATAGCGAACAAACGGCGAATATGCTACGCTCTCATGTGTGGTTCTGCGAACTTGCACAGTTGCGGTAAAGGATCTTCGAGACGTTGAGCACTCCATAGAGGTCACCGCGGAGACACTCTATGAAGCGATCGCCACCGCTCTTGCTGCCTTGCAGAAGGACAACTGGGTAGATGAGATCGGCCACGGATTCACAACGGTGACCGTTGTTGTCCAGCAGCCGCCCGTAAAGCATGAAGTCAAAATGAAGGACTTCCTCTCATGGCTCGGACGCCAAGGACGTTCTCCAGCAGAGGTCGTGCTGAAGCAGAAGCTGGACAAAATATTGGGCAAGGTAAACCACGCGAGGACGTGACCGAAAAGGCCAAAGAAATAAATCAGCAGGAACAGATCTCCGATGTCTCACTGACTCGGACTTTGGGCCGCTTTGTGGGAGTGCTTAGGTTGTTGCCCCGCTTGCGCAGGAGTAGCTTTCGTGGCTGAAGGCTGCGTGATGGTCGCACCTGGCGCGAAGGGGTCTTTTCCGTCAAGCACCGAAGATGCAAGGAAACCAAAGAATATCATCGCGCTCAGCAATCCCCACACGAGAACGACTGGCTTCCAGGGAACGAGAATCCGCATGACAGAACCTCCGGGGACGAAGAGCGGCTCACGATTACGGCTATTATACTGCGAAAAAACAAGACACCCTTTCTCATCGCTTAGCTTTTTTTTTCTTGTCGTGCTTGCCAGCTCGGGCATGCGCAAGAGCAAGTTTCAGATCGGCAGAGAGATCAATGTTTTCTGTCGCGATCTGAACAGGTACATCCAGACCAGCTTCGCGGCCGAGATATCTGCTCAATTCCTCCCGAGAGGCGTACATGAATCTGCCTTCTCGCGTCACGGGCATACCTGATCTCGCCCATCGCTGCGCCACCGCTACCGGCTGACCGAGAAAGCTGGCGATTTCATTCCAACCCTTGAGCCGTTCGTTCTGAGCTGTCGGCTTTATTGCGGGACGACTCTTCTTGGCTGGCTTTGGTTTCTTCTTCATGGGGATCACGTTCAGAGCAACCGGATAGAAAACCGCGTCCACTCAAGGCCTGGCTGTCGAACGCCAAGGAAGTATGAACCCGGAGAAAAGCCGACAAGATCGACGTTAGCCCTCAGGACCACAATGTGATCTTCGAGTTTAGCCGCGGCACTCGCGCGGAAGAGTTCAGCGCCACTCGGATCGAGCAGCGCTACGTCGTAGGTCCCCTCGTTGCTTCCGATTGGCAATTCCAAGTTCAAACTCCTTGCGTTACGAGGAACCTCTAATGCCGGCTGACTAGTCTCGGGCGGGTTTTCTCCGCGCACGGTTGCACGGCCACGGAGATCGAGAACCACAACCGCTGCAGTGTATCCTGATGGCCGACTTCGCACCCATAGCCACCCTGCGAAAGCAAGCAGGACCATTGCAGCCGCGGCCAGCCACATCGAGGTCCGCCTCCGCTGACTTGTCTGTCGCTTTCGAATTTCAGTGAATTCCTGAAAGCACGGACTGCAAGAGGCGAGATGATCGAGCCAAGGATCGGCTTCTGACAATCGCAGTTTGTGAAGGGCCATGCTTTTGAGAATCGCGGGGCCAGGGCACCCGACGCGCTGCGGGTTCGGGAATTCTCGGGATAGACCCCGAGTAAGCAGATCCAATATCCGCTTTTCCTCTCGACTGAATTCTTGCTCTTCGGTCAGAACGCCCTGCTCTCTAATGAAGTCACTTCACAAAGACAGGTCAGTTTACCGCGAGGAATTTGTTCAAGCTACTGCTCGCCATCCAAACCATCATCCGCCCCGCCTGAAGAGGGCACGCAGCTTCCCAATTGCGTAGCGAAACCGCAGCTTAGCCTGCGGTTCAGTCAGTTCGAGATGCTCTGCAATTTCACGCCATGAGTATCCGTACTGCCGAGCAGCCCAGACCTTGCGGGTCCACTCATCCATTCTTCGAACGGCTTCTTGAACCTGAATCGACTGCTCAAGGACTCGGTGTACCTCCGAATGATGCGCCTGCCTCAGTCGGCCGAGGTCACTGTCTGAAGGCAGGCTCCGCAGTATTTCCCGTCTTCGACGCTCTTTTTTCAGAGCTCGGTTGAAACGGTGGTGGAAGACACCGAAGAGATAAGCATCCAAGCTATCAATCTGCGCGCGCTTCCCATTCGAACGCTGGAGCGTTTTCGCCACCGACTGTAAGACTCCCTCCCAGACCTCCGTCGCCAGGGCGATCGCCTCATCAAAGCTTTTTCCCGGTTGCTCCTTGCGTGCATGGGCTTGGACGCCGGGCCAAAGCCGCCTGGCGGCGTCCGCTAGTTCCATCATTTCGTCGCGAGAATTTCCGCTGGAATGAATGAACGACGACAGGACCCAATCTGGGCTCAACTCGCGGCTGGCAGACATCAGGGGAGGCCTCAACCCCACTACCGATTTGATGGCCAGATTAATGAAAGCGTGCCATCCAAAATGCACAGATGTCAAGGCATCTGAAATGGTCGCCGAACGGCTAACCCCAAGCCCCTAACTGTCTTGGAACACCAGAGTCATCTAGAAGTTTCTTTTTAATACTTTTTTCAAATCGCCGGCTCCTTCACTGGTGTAGGGCAAATGTCGCGCTCAGGGTGAACCTGCGCTGCAACTCCAGGGGGTTTGAGTTGTGTTCCCCATTGTCGAAGTGCGTCATCTCCATGCTGTAGTCGTTTTGGCCGAAGAAATGAACTTCACTCGTGCGGCGCACCGGTTGAACGTCACCCAACCGGCGCTTAGCAAGCGGATCACAGAACTCGAAGAGCAATATGGACTTCACCTGTTTAACCGCGAAAAAGGCCGACTGATCGAACTTACAGAATCCGGACAGATCTTCGTAGAAGAAGCAAGTGCAGCTCTTTCCCATGCGGAAAGGGCCATTCAGCTGGCTCGTGCAACCCAGGAGGGGTGCGACAGAGTCTTGACAGTCGGACACTCGCCTCACTGTGACCAATCGTGGATCTCAACGGTCGTGACCATACGCTTGCCACTCTACCCGAAGCTGCGCGTAAGGCTCATGGGTCAGTTCCCAATCGAACTGGTCCGGAGTGTTGCTGTCGGCGAGCTCAACTTTGCTCTCGTGACCGCCCCCTTATTGAACGCTGACATCATCGCAGTGCCATTTGCTCAAGCGCCGTTGTACGCCGCTTTACCGGAGAACCATCCTGCCGTTAAGAACGAAACTTTGGGACTCCGGGACCTAGCCAACGATGAATGGATTCTGTTTCCGAAACGACTTCACCCGATTGTCTATGATGCCATCATGGCGTCGGCGCGGCGCGACGGGATTACCCCAAAATGCACGCACGACGTGGTAACCGCGGAGCAGGCGATTCATTTGGTTTCTGAGCAAGTCGGTATTGGCATTGTGACGAAACCGAATGCTTTCGACTCTCGGCCTAAGAATGTGGTCTTGAAACCCTTTTCCGACAACTCTCTACGGTTCGAGACTTGCGTGATTATGAGAAAGGGTGACGATTCCAGATTGACCAATCAGTTCGTGAGGACCCTCCTCCGCAAATTCAAGCTGCCGCCGCAAGCCGGCGGCCAAATGGAACTGTCGCTCTCTGCATAGGTCGCCCAATCAAACTCAGTTCCAAGCCTCGACATACTGGCTCTTACCGATTGTTCCTGCTTTGGTCCTGTGCTCAGTACGACGAAGCTAGGAAGGGCTCCCGACTACTCCGCATTTCCAAGGTGAGACAATGATGTTCGATGGATCAGGCCACGCTAGGGCGGAGACTTCTCCGCTTTCGCTACCTTGTCACGCGGGCACTGCGTCACCGTTCCCTACTGAATCCTGCGCGTAATGCGGACGCCTTCATTTCTGAACTGCACCGACTCCATAAGAAAGCAGCACAGATTTTAATTGACACGACGATCGAGCTGGAATCTGATCTAAAACGAGTCAGTGAAACTGGCAAGAGCGCTAGCGAAGCAAACAAGTACCGGCATTGGCTAGCGTTGGTTGCATCGTGCTGCGAGACATTCGTTGAGTTTGCCTTTCGCTCTTGTGACGTTCACCACTTGTACAAGGGACCCCGGTTCGGCTCTCTAGACGAGCAGAATGTGCAGTCGGTCCTCAAGGTTACGGAAGAAATTAATAAATCCCCACACCTGTTTGCATTTCCGCTTGATTTCACTCGCTTTTCCTGTACTGGAGATGTGTTGTGCATCTCGCGCTCGCCCGCGAATTCGCGAGTTGCGATTATGGAGATTAAAGAAGGCGAAGTGAATGACGCTCTTCGGGACGCCCGAAAAGCAAAAGCGGCAGGCGCTTGGGCAAAGTTTTTCAGGACTTATGGCGAGAAGGGCATCCAGCAAGCACGACGCGTTTTCAAACAGGAGAAGGAATTTTATAAGCGTGAAGCTCGCATACAGGCTACACGAGGCATTCACAACGACGAAGACGGGATGCGTGTGATCCTGGAATCTGAAACGCCTCTAGATAACTTCCTGCCAACCGTAGAGGCGGTATGTCGCAAGGCACGCAACGGGGAGTATGCGATAGAAGTAATCGATGGCTGCCTAATGGTCGCTGCTGGTGATGCAACCTCCATACGCGGAGCGATGTTGGCCGAAGCTGACGCACGTCTATTCGCTATGAATGCATTTGGTGCTCCAGATATGGCAAAGGAACCGCCGGAGATGATCGCCGATGCTATGGACAAGGTTACGCTCACCGATTGGCTGGATGGTTTTGGAGCAATCTCGTTGCTGCCGGTATGCCTGCGGCCTCTTTCCGCACGGACATTCCTCGATCTAGCGTTTGGCCGTATTCGTTTATTATTCTTTTTCCATCCACCCGGATTCATCAAACTCCTCCAGGAAGCCGGTATTAAAGCGGAATTCCTCAACAGAAAGCAGACAAACCGCCTGCGCACCACTAAAGGCTTGCGAATAAGCGATCTACCGCCGTTGCACGAAGGTCGTGCGATGAGCTACTACGTCAAGGACACACTTTGTTACGTGGGCTCCATGCGTTTCCATGAGATGGTTTTTAACTGGGCCCGCCCACGTTCACTGGTAGCGCAAATGGCCGACGCAATCTCGACTGCACCGGATATTCCAAAACATGACACTAAAACTGCGACGTAAGGCCGCAAAACAACACTGTAAACACATCGAGTGTCCGACTTGTAGCGCCTCTCGGTAATGCCCGCTAGATCAAACGCCGGGGCCACCCGGCCGAATGTTTATAGACTTCGGGTTGGGACTGCGCCTAATCGCTCGTAATTCACGATAATGGCGCCCTTAGAGGTGACTGTGCTTTCCGTCACCTTGAATCCCACCGGGATCGTTCCATCGGCAAACAATCGTTTTCTACCGCCCAACGTTATCGGAAACACCGGCGCCTCGTTCGTCGTGGTATCAAGAAAGATCAGAAGGGCTGGGACACCCGCCCCTGCCCTACTCGATGTGATAATCGAGGAATCAATGATTGAGAAAAACGGAAGAATCGAAATTCCGCAGAACGTTGCGGCAGAGCTGCTTTTTCTGGCAGACAGAACATGCTGTGTTTGCCGACAAAGATTAAGACCCGTTCAGATCCATCACATCGACGACGATCCGACGAACAATATAATCGAGAATCTCGCTGTGCTTTGTTTCGATTGCCATCGCGAAACGCAGATTCGTGGTGGTTTTGATCGAAAACTGGATGCCGCGCAGATACAACTTTATAAGGTAGATTGGAATAGAAGAGTCGAGGCGCAGCGCAGCACAGCGACCCTCCCTGCCGCACCACCGTTGGCAAATGGAGAGACACTATTTTTGCGATATTTCCAGATTCGAGAGAAGAACGAAGAATATTTCTACGACTTCGAAGCCGATTACGCGTTGGTTGGCACGTCTGACGCGGTAGCAGATGGGGGCACGAATCAATGTATCAGCACTTTCATAACATCATCGCATCAGAAGTTTAGAGAAGGGGCCCTGAATAGCATCGAAGGAAAAAAGAAAGCCAAGCAGATGATGACAGCAAGTCCAAGATCGCAGTTTGGTTATTGGGACAGCCTTGCCATATCTCATCGAGCCTCGCTTTACACGCCTAAGGTCCTCTCGCTTGAGTTTCTGGTGTACAGCTTTGGAGCCGGAGCTGCTCACGGATACGCGGCCACAAAGACAATGAATTTCCAGTTGCGTCCTTCGCGGGAGTTGCACTTAGCGGACGTTTTTAACTCATCCAAGGATTACTTGGCGATGCTTTCAAGATATTGTTTTGACGATCTTCGGAAACAACAAGTCCAGCGACAATCTGATCACGGGATGAGCCCCGACCCGTGGAAGGAATCGCATGACGATTGGCTATTGAAGGGAGCCGAAGCGAAGAATCAAAACTACGAACGCTTCTCATTGGCCAAGGGAGGCATGACGATCCATTTTGATCCCTATTCTGTGGCTTGCTACGCTGAAGGCAAGTACGAAGTCTTCATCCCAGCCTACATACTGAAACCCATGATGAACGAAGCTGTCGCCAACCTTCTAGAGTGGCAGTAAAGAGCGCGCGCTCATGCAATTTACGCCTGCTGCCAGAAAAGGATTAGCGCCGAGAGTCCCCCAAGAGCCTCGCTGCTCACACAAAAAGTGGACAGCTGAACCGAACTTTTGTCGGCGGTTCGCTTTGGTGATCGTCCATCGTCCCGAAGGTTTCTCCCCATACATCACTCCTTAGGAACCGCCGGTATAACCTACAGGAATGGTTCTCGCTCGAAAAGTTATTGGACAAAAACGAGGCAAGGACTCAAATTGGTAAACGCGTTAAGCGAAGAATCTGTCGACCAGAGCAATCACGGCTTGGAGGCCAACCCAACGACAGATTCATCCCTGAAGCCGTCGCGAGGAGAATGTTCGCCAGCCTCACGCTCTCCTCGCGACGACTTTCCTGATGCGTGTTTCAGCGGGCTCCTAAGGTGCCTGAGCAGGAAGGACCTGTCCGCCCAAAATGTTGAAGCCTCCGATGGACGACGTTGCTATAATTCGCAACCAGGCGAACATCGGCGCTCCGATTTCTCCCCAGGAGATGGAGCGCATGGCAAAGAGGAGGTTTCAGAACCCCCGTCCTGAACGTCGTGGGGCGTGGTGGACAATGCGTGTTTGGCGCGATGAATTCATCGACGGCAAGCACGTCCGTAAACAACAGCGGGTCCGCTTGGCAGCCGTAACGGTGTCAGAGCGGGAGGTCAAGAAGATCGCGACCGAACACTTGCGACCGCTGAACCAAGGTCTGGAAAGTCTTGGATCGGCTACCAACTTCGAGCATTACATCGAAACAATCTACAAACCGGTGGTGAAGCCTCTGATGGCGACGACCAGTTTTGATAGAACGCGAGGGGTTCTGGATAATTACCTTATCCCCGCGTTCGGAAAATGTTGCCTGCGCGACCTCACCGCACTCACCCTTCAAACCTACTTCTCGAAGCTCACGACCAGCACCACAAATCAAATGCTGTCACATGAGTCGCGAGACAAAATCCGTGACGTACTTTCGAGCGCGTTACGTTTTGCTGTGCAGCACGATCTGCTGGTGAGGAATCCAGCCGAATCGCTGCGCATACCCCCAGATAAGCGCGGCAAGAAGCGCAACAAACCCTACCTCACCCCCCAACAGTTCGAACTGCTTGTTGCACTGGTTCCCGAGCCCTACGCTTCGATGGTCCATGTGGCGATCTACACAGGGCTGAGAGTCAGTGAACTGGCAGGCTTACGTTGGAACGATATAGGAACGAGCTCCATCACGATCGATGAGCGGTTTTGCCGCGGCGATTGGGGGGCACCTAAAAGTGAAGCATCCAACGCAACCATTGGCGTGAACAGCTGCGTCCTCGACCGCATCCATCGGCTTAAGGGATTGACTGTCGACGTTAGGGCTGGCAATGCCATTCGCAAATACAAAGTCGTGAAGTCCGACGGTCCGGATGACCTCATTTTTCAAGGAGTTCAATCCGGCGGTCCGCTCCGCGACAACAACATACTCGTACGGTTCATCAAGCCTGCGGCTCGCTCCATGGGGTTGCCCTGGGTGAATTGGAGAAGCCTGCGAACATCTCATGCGACCTGGCTGAAAATGGCCGGCGCCGATGTGAAGGACGCACAGGCACAAATGCGGCACTCACGTTCGAGTACTACGTTGGACATCTACCAGCAGTTCGTGCCCGAAAGCCAACAGCGCGCTGTAGATCGACTCAGCCGTTTAGTGAATTGAATTGTGACCAATTGTGACCACGTGACCAACAGCGAGGCTTCTAAGTGATTGAAAATGTGGTGGCCAGGGACGGAGTTGAACCGCCGACGCCAGCCTTTTCAGGGCTACGTTATGCTGTACTCTCAATGACTTAGAAGACTTCAGGTGGCCGCCTAAGTACCTGAGAAGACGTGAGAGACGTCCGAATCGCGGGTTGGAATCGTGGGTTCAAAAGCTATCCGGATCGCCGATGATTTGGAAGTTGTAGCCAGCCGGATGCGCTCGCAGAAAAGAATCGGCCGCCCGTTTGTCTCGCATCCGGTCAAGTGATCGATGACTGGGTCACTCTGGAGGAGAAGAGGCTCGTAGCGGTTGCGGATGCGATGCCTGCGGACAAGTACCCGTTTGCTGCTACAAATGCGATAGCGCTAACTCAAAATTGCCGTCCGGTTCTTAGTGTAATCGGGATTTTGCAACAGTAATCGATGGGGGCTCGGGGCCAATCGCGAGTTCACAGGACTGAGGGTTGACGGCCCGTAATTGTGCCGACATCCGCCCCACTGTCTGGGCGTTGGTCTGAGTCCACTAGAAACTCGATTCCGTACAGATACACGGCGCGATGGCGAACGGTCCCACAAACTCGAACCCGTTCTAAGCAGCGGGGAGGAAGAAATTCAATTTGAATTTGAGATCCCAAAGGCAGACTCGCGATGGCAAACAGGCACATTCCGACATCGCTGAGATTGATGCCCAACGCATGTACGTGGGCGGATCCGGTGAATACTTGCACGGAGGTGTTCAGCAATTGGCGTTGCCGGCGACGCCTGTCTTGTTTGGATTTGCCTTTGAGAATCATCTGGTACGCCACTGAGAACAAGGTAGCGCAGTGATCCTCGGAGGCGAAGATTACGGAGGTTCAGGGCTGCGAATCGGGCTTGGATCGTCGGTGAACAGAGGTTGCTCAGAACGCAGTTGTGAGGTGAAAAAGAGATTTTGCAACAGTAATCGGCCCGACGAGTTTGGACTTATACTGGGAACGGTGCCGTCGTCGCGTGATAATGCGCGACACGACGGCTTGGAGGGTGCCATGGCTTTAATCCTGGACGTCTCCAGAACTGATGACATTGCGGTCGTTCGGTGCCGCGGCCGGATTGTCTTTGGGGAAGAAGCGGACGAGCTAAGGCGGGTAGTTCTCGATTTACTGAACGAAAGCAAGCGAATCGTCCTGAATCTCGCTTGGAGTGAACACATTGACAGCAGCGGGCTGGGAACACTGGTCGCATCGTTCATCTCTGCACGTAATCGTGGAGCTGAAATCAAATTTGCTGCCTTATCGCCCGAAGCTCACCGAGGGGTGACGACCACACACGTCGATCGGTTATTTGAGGTTTACGACTCTACCGAGGAGGCGATTAAGGCCTTCCATCCTCACCCCGAAGCTGCCGCAGGGTGACAATTTCATGTCGCGATTTCACTCCAGACTCGTCGTGAGTGTAATCGGGATTTTGCGCGAACTATCCCGACCCTGCGGCGCTACACTCTTTTAGACGTGGAACTTATCGTCCAAATCGTGCGGTTCGTGGATGACCACCAGCCCGGTTGGGCGGAGTGTGAATTTATAGATGCGGAAGGGCGCAAACACAGGTTTGTTGACAAGGTTCCGATCTTTAGTGCCGAGCGCCTTGATGCTGCCAGTACATATCCCAGGGCGGGCGGGATTGCGGGAGAGGTCGTGGCGCGGTGGAAAGACGCTCAGGGACGAGAACTCGTGCGCGTCACAACGGCAAGGCCGTATCCCATCGAATCTACCGAAGGAGTGTCAGAGTTCGTTGTGCTCGACGAACAACTCTCGACCTAGTGCGTCCGCGACGAGTCAAATGAGTGCAATGGGGATTTTTCGCCAGTTAGCCCTCGCATGGTGTCTATTTTCGCGTGCGTTCTGCCGCTTCCACGCCAGGAGGAAGCGATGAAGGTCGCGGGGATTGACGTACACAAGAAAGTGTTGATGGTCGTTGTCGTGGATGCGAGGATGCCGGAAGAGAAACCAGCGCGGCGGCGATTCGTCACCATGCCGAGCGAGTTGCACCGCCTTTTGACGTGGTTGCGGGAGCAGGGAGTAGAAGAGGCGGTGATGGAATCGACTGCGCAGTACTGGCGGTCGGTGTGGCTAGAACTGGAGCCCCACATGCGTTTGCACTTGGCGCAGGCGTTTTCCAATCGTGCTCCACGTGGGCGTAAGCATGATTTCAAGGATGCCGAGCGGTTGGTGCGCCGACTAATGGCCAACGAGCTGGTTTTAAGTTTTGTGCCCAGCGGCGAACAGCGTATCTGGCGGAGCATGACCCGCATGAAGCTGCAACTCACGCGCGATCGAGTACGACTGCAGAACCAGATCGAGTGTTTGCTGGAAACAATCGACCACGGCTGGAGGCGCTGCGCTTGCCGCGCGAGCCCGTTAGTGACTCCCGCGCCCTTCATCAGATGCGTCGAACGGACGCTGAAAAGGCGCTGGGCTGTAGTGGACAAAGCCTGGTGGGGACAGCGGTGCCCCAAAGAACAGGAATTTGTACACCCTGGCAAACCGAGAAGCCGTCTCATTCAGCTCGTCTGGGTCAACGCCTTCCCATTTTCCTGTATCCAAACGATGGAGGAGCGCCTGGATCGCGGTAATGGTCTCCGCCGATGTGAAATTACAGTGCCCTGCCCGGTGTACAAACGTTTCACGCAACAATGAGTCGTCATGCGCTCTGTGGATGACGGCGGCATAGGCCTGTTCATTCTGCACGTTCACGATGTCGTCACCCGTGGTGTGCACCGTCAACACTGGTACTTTGATCTCACCATTGAAGATAATATTCTCGCTCAGGTAGTCAACCGCCGCTCGATCTCCTGCGATTCGCCTGGTTCTGCTGAGTGTCCGGATGTCGGCATCCAAGCTCAAGCCTGCTTTTTCGTACAACGCTTTCACTTCCGCATAGTCGACAGACAGTTTGAGCTTTTTTTCGTAATCAACAGCGCTGTTCCAGGAAGGGTTCCCTCCTGCCCGTGCTTCCAGTTCAGCACGCAAAGTAAAGAAAAGCACAAAGGGAAAACCCTGCAATGACGCGAACTGGTTTGCTTCCAAGGTGGGGTAATCCTTCGGATCGGGCTGCGGTGAAAAGGGATCGATCCAGCCGGATGAATCGAACAGAGCGGCTGCCAACGCAATGCGGGCTTGTCCCTGGGGTGTGGCTTGGGCGTCAAAGAGGGCCTGTTCCGCGATGCCGAGATTGTGGATCGGGTCTGTGATATGAACCAGTTGCAACCCCGAGTTGGGTGCGAGCAACGTCTTGAACGCGAACGCAGAGTCGAGGAATTCGTTCCAGAAGCCTACGCTTCCCGCCAACACCCCGCAGAAAGGAAGGGCGCCTGCGATACGCTCGGGAAACTTCTGCACAAGTCCGGCGGTAATGATCCCGCCCAACGAGTGACCCCATGCGATGGTTCGACTTGGCTGCCCCACAAGCTGGTTGAACTTGTCGAGAGTGGCTATTTGGTCAGTAAAGGCGTCTTGAACCGCCCAGCCAGTCGAAGCGTAGGAGGAGCCGGCAAGCGCGTAACCATGTGAGAAGAGATACAAACGGACAAGCAGATCCCCGTTGTCCGCGGGAGGATTAGGAACGCCTGGTGTGGTGTAGCCGTGGCTGTACAGAAACAGACCGCCGTTCCAGTTCGGCGGCACCTCGATGAGATAAGTTGCTCCATCCGCGAATGTCCCGGTATAAGTTTTGAGGCCTACTTGGGCACGAGCTGAACCCGGCAGCAGCGTGGCTGCCAAGGCGATCGCGGCGAACAATCTGATGGCGGTGAATGAGGTCGATATCTTGGATTTCACATTGCCTCCTTAGGGCATTGTTTGTCGTGACTATGTAGGCGCATCGCTATGCGCTCTACAACGGAATGATCCGCACGCTGCACGATTACCGCGTCGGCCCGCTTCCGAGGCTGGGTAACTGATGTTCACGGGACTGGGGGGCGCGAAACCGACCAAGCATCCCACCGAACCGGCCACCCAGAACCGGATCACCTCGAGTGAGGGCGGACGGGCTTTCGGTGCCGGTCTCCAGCTGGATTGGTTCCTCAGCGGCGGTGACCCCAGCGCCCTGCTTGCAGCTCTCAACATCGGCATGATCCTCGTCACAGGGGGTCGCCAGGAATGCATGCAGGTCGCCGTTGATCGCAAGACCAAACCCCACGATCTCTCCGCTAGCATTGATATCGAATGCATCCAGCAGGTACAAGGGAGAGAAAGGAGGGCCAGGGACAAGGGTGTTGAGGTCCCTCGGCACTCCGTTTTGCCAGAGGACGGCACGAGAACCTCCGCCAACTACCTCGCCTTTGTTATTAATGGCGTCTGGAAAGCTCGTAGCGTCGCCCGGGAGCGTGCCGAGATCAGCGATCACACCGTTCTCCCAGAAGAAGCCGTGAGTGTTGGAGAAGGGTCCGGCGAAGAAGTTTGTGTCACCGGGCAGGTCCGAACTTCCGATCACCTGCCCTCGATCATTGACGCCGACCGCTCCGCTGTAGAGCGAGCCTCCCAGGTTGCCGAGGTCAGTCACCGTGCCGTCTTTTTGCCACAGCAAAGCGTGAAGAGAGAATGCTGGACCGATTGCACAGTCGCCCGAACCGCCAACAGTCTGACCCTTGTCGTTAACCCCGGAAACATAACCATCAGGATCGCCAGAAACCGTGGGCAGTTCCCGAACGGCGCCATTCTCCCAGATGACGGCCTCCGCTTGGTACTCAGAAGTCGGACAGGTTGAGTCTAGGGTGGCATTCTCTGCCAAGCCGACCACTCGGCCCCGGCTGTTGATATTGGTAGCTGTGCCGTTATTGCCGCCAAGCGTGGGCAGAGCGGTCATCACACCCTTTTGCCAAAGGAACGGAAGACAGATCAACTGGGTGCCGAAAAAGCAAAAGTCTTCCCCCAACGGATCTGGAGTGGAAGTTTCAGCTTGGCCGGCGACCTGGCCCCTCTCGTTGGGTCCCCAAAACGTATTGCTGTTCGGCCCCCCGAGCGTGCCGAGGTCTATCTTCCGTCCAGTTCGCCAAAGAACCGCGTGCTGGGCTGTGTCGTGGCGCAGGAACGCGTTGCCGGTCGCCCAGCCCTTGTTGTTAATGCCGCGGCCGATGCTAAACGTACCGCCCAGCGTGCCAAGGTCTTGGACGGCGTAGCGAAGCGGTTTCTGGTTCGGCTGACCCTGCGCGGCGAGCCGAACTGGGATCGCCAGTGCAGCGAACAACGCAATCGCGGCAAAGCACAGCGATGTTCTGGATTTCATATTTCCTCCTCGGACTGCCTCTCTTTGTACATTTTGGTAAAAAGCTGGCCCTGCCGGTCAGGAAGTTATCCGGCGCTGACAACAAACAAATCCCAAGGAAGACCGATGCGCCCACTCATCGGTGCAGGCATCGCCGCTGGCCAAAAACCGCGCCAGGGGCCTACTTCAGGTCGAACCCGTGCGGGGGAAGAGGAAAAAACAATGCGGCTTACAGCCCACAAGCATATCCCTGAATGGCCTGTTGTCAAGTGAAAATCCCACGACAACTTCGCCAGATACATGTTCGTGACATCTCAAGCCGCTTATGACTGCCTCATGAGAGACTACCGTACTTGGTTTTCGTCGATCTGTTTCGTGCTTCTGAGGGAACTCGTGCCTGGGACCAGAGGTGGCTCAGGTGCTGAAAGTTTTGACAGCTTACACGTTGAGAATGACGGTGTATTCTTGTTTAATATAGCTGCCCACATCTCAGCGACACGGGTTGGTGTATATGTTCGCCAGAACAAGGAACCATCTGGACGCAGGAGTTCTCCCTCTCTGGAATGCAGTCTTCTGCCTGGATTGCGAGGTCATCAGCAGCAGTCGAGGTGACGAATGCACTGCTTGCAAAAGCCGCTCACTCGTAAGCCTCGCTCGGATGCTCGGGGGTAGTTTGCTCGCGCATAGGGCACAACACTTTCAAGAAGAAGGTGGGTTGTTCGACATCACAATTACGGTTGAATTGCCGGAGATGCACGCCAAAGACTTGAGCACCACCGTTGAGAGGTTGACCAGTGTGATTGGTCCGAAACTCGCACGAGACCGAGCGTCATTCCACGTCAATGTGAAGCCGGCAGTAGACAAAATCGACCTACAGCCCCCGCTTTGCTTCCCGGAACGGGATGCCGCATAGAGCATTGCTATTACGTAGGGTCCAGCGGAACTTTCACTTCTTGCCGAAGATCTGCCTCCCGTCCCAGGTTTCTTTGAGCCTGGGACGTTTTGTTTTTGCTTGCGATCGGCTCAATGAGTGAAATCGCGATATTAGTGAGTCACGTGAGCGCTAGGCATGGGCCACGCGCCGGAGGGACTTTGCCATCCATCGTGTTTAGTTCAAGCCGCTTACTTGCAACTTGACAAAGCAGTAGTCGCCGACAACACAAGGCGCACGAATCACTGATTGTGGTGCCAGAGTGCCGAAGTAAAAGTTATAGGTGTTGTTACCAAGCGCACTGCTGCTCCAATCGCCGGTGTAAGCACTGATCCCACCCGGATTGGTACCGACGTGCTGTTGCCAAGTCGCCGTGTTGGACGTAATCGGGCTGTCGTCGGTAGAGGGAGTCTGTATCCTCCAACGGCTCACCCGGCTAGGATCACTTGCAACGCCGTCTCCCACACCAATAATGATGTCAATAGTCGGCTTCGGAGTTGTGGATGTGTCCTCAAAATAATTGCCGAGCATCGAAGCACATGTCGATCCAGCCACCGCTAGGGCCGGTTGAATGTTGTTGTCCCCGGTCATGGTCGGCGTGGAATTCATATGCCAGGAAGTATCAAATTGCACATCACTCAGATTCGGTAATCCTGCTGCGCCGGCGGGATAGGCACAATAGTAAAAAGTGGCGTTGGCGTTGATGTTGTTCTGATAGTGCTGATCCCATGTACCCATGTTCAGATTCTGGTTACTGGCGGGGCCAACAGTAATCGACCCAACCAAGGTTCCAGCATAGCTGTATTGCTGAAGCTGAGCATTGGCGCCAGTGGAGTCGTGGTTAGTCATCAGGTAGATGAAGTTGAGGTCTCCATCTGACAGGGTGAAGTCGGTGATGCCATTGTTAACGGAAGAAACGACGGTTGACCAACGGCTCGTAAACGCTGTGGCACCAGAGTTCGCGGAGTAAGATCTGAGGGTGTTGCCCCGAGTCACTATATTGGCATAATTCGTGCCAGCGGGCTGGCCAGTAACATTTTCGTCAACATTAACATCGGTGATTGCGTTGCTGCCCGTGCTGGCGCAGTAGGCAACGGCCGGAGCAGTGAAAACGTTGGTGATCTTGTAAATACGGCCGTTGTCGTCGCCCGTGTATAGGTTGCCAGATCTGTACCAGATGGCCACATCCTTGAGACTTGGGGCACCCGACAAACCGGAAGCACAGCTGCCAGAGCCCGCTGTGTAGCTGAGAACGATCTCGGTTGGAGGAACAATAGGAGCGGTAACTGTGCCGCCGCCTGTACCAATCGTAATCACATGCAGTTTTGCTGGAGTGGCGGTTCCTGCCAAGCCCTTTTCGAAAACCAAAATCTTGGTGCCATCGGCCGAAGGCCATGGGTCGCCGAGGTAGTTTCCAGCGGCCGAAGTGCCGATTCTGTAGGCAGCGACAACCTTCGGTTTAGTTCCGGAGCAGAATGCGGTGCCTCCGCTGTTGACGTACAGATTATTCAGGATCACGAGGTTGGCTTGAGTTGAGGTTCCTTGCGCATGAATGGTGAAAGAAATATGGTCATTTACGCAGTCAGGGGTTACGCCCGCAGTGTAAGTTGTAGGAAAGCCGCTGGCTGGGCCGTTTGCACCCACATCGAACGCCCAATCGTCGTCAGCGACAGATGACATCGGAGTGTGATTGACTTGCTTGAGGAGACGTTGTGCTTCTGTGCGAGCAGCGAGCAGTCGCCCTTGAAGGGTCTTTTCTTTTCCAGTGTGTTCGATGAACCGGCGATTGCCGCTGGCCTGAATGGTTGGGAAGGAGACTTGGGCTGAACTGAAGGATGTAAACAATGTAAGCAGCAGCCCGATGCCGAAAGCTTTCTTGAATCTGAATTTCACGGAGAACCCCCACCTTATCGGGTGCGTTGGGACGTTGGTATAGAACGCCCCCCACGAGCAAGTAGCACCTAGGGCTCCAGCCCCACGCCCAGCGATCCGGTAAAACCAAAGAGGTTACTGGAAGGCACATTGGCATCGCGCCAAACTCCGCGCCGACCTTTGGGCAGGAGTGCCGACAGTCCGGCAGGTCGGAGGGTCAGACCGCAGGAGAAACGGCTACCCAGTGGAACGCAAGTACATCGCGGGGGGAGGCAGGTCGTGTATCCAATTCAAGTTGTCTTCCACCTTGTAGAAACGATCATTAAGTGGACGTTCGGTGAACTCGACCAACTCCGCCAGCGCCTGCCAATGCCTCGGATGCAGGCGGCGTCGGCCCGCGCGGATGTCAGCGGCAGGGATTCCGAAACTCCCAGCGTCGAGGAAAGAGCAGAGATGGCAACCGCTGCGAGCATGGGCTGGACCCTCTCAAGATAAAGATTAAGGAGCCCAAAGGCTCTATTGCAGTACGCCTGCCAATCTTTCGGGTCGAGGTGAATGGCCCGGTTGTAAGCCTTGATTGCCGCTTTCAACTGACCGAGTTCGCCATAAGCAACTCCCAGATTGTAGAAAGTCTCGGGAACATTGGGGTTCAACCGAGCGGCTTCAAGATACTCTTTTACGGCCTCAGCGAACCTGCGTTCCGATGCTAGCGCGATTCCCGCTTCATGGTGTTCGGCGGCAGAGCGACTCGGCAAGGTACCTTTGCTCACGACGCTCGTGATTCTATCGTGTTTGCCGCAACTGTTGAAACCAGGCGTGGCTGTTGAAAAAGGAACCGAAGCAGTAATTTCAGTGAATTTCAGCGTCGACGGCAGACGAACATTCAATAACTTACGAACGAATTTCGCCGTTGAAATTTCCTAAAAAAGAGTCTTTC
>Ga0193751_1000801_pt1 | contig 22148 bp, 19 predicted proteins | sample L1c2metaG_FD_143050 | JGI IMG/M metagenome (GOLD analysis project Ga0193751, IMG submission 143050) | Soil microbial communities from a riparian zone of the East river system, Colorado, United States - L1c2 | ecosystem: Environmental > Terrestrial > Soil > Riparian zone | place: USA: East River... | reverse complement strand
CCTCCGAGAACGCCCAGGGCAACATGAACTTAGCTTCGAACACCGCGTCACTGCCCTGTACGCGGCCATCGAGCGTCGCCCCCATCCAGCGCAGCATTGGGTGGCGGATCTTACGTTGGACGTCGATGACCGCCTGGCCGGTATTGGCCTCATACCAGCGCCGGTTCAGGTCCTCGGTCGCAAGACCGAGCTGGACGACGAGGTTGCCCGAAAGGTCCTCCGACTCAACTTCGCCCCGCTTTTCTCGCCACAGCCTGAGAAGCGCAGGCTCGTCATTGCCCATGATGATCCGCGCGTCCGAGCCGCCAATGAAATACCGGCGATCTCCAGCTTTTTTCCACACGTCCACTTTCATGGCCTTCCTCGCTGACGATAATCTCTCTCTGATCCATGTGAGATTCGATGATCTCGCACAAATTGGATGATATTTTAACTATCATACAGTATCCGGATTGTCAAATGAGAGTTGAACCCCTGACAAGTCAACAAATACGGGCCGCCCGAGCACTTCTTCGTTGGCGCGCTCAGGATTTGGCTAGAGCGTCGGCGGTTGGGGTTGCCACCATCAGACGAGCCGAGCTTGCTGAGGGAGAAACCTCGATGACGGCCCCGAATGACATGGCCGTGCGTCGCGCTTTGGAAGCCGCCGGGGTCGAGTTCATCGACGAGAACGGCGGCGGCCCCGGAGTGCGGCTGCGCAAGCGCCAAAGGAAAAAGGATTAGCCCACACTCCGGTTCGGAGTGGGCCGAAAATCGTTCGGTTGCCGCCAATTGCCAATGCAGGTGAAGGTGGGTTGACGGGAGATCATTGCGACCGCCGTAAGCGATCGCGATCTGAGCGGCTCGATCGGTTTGACCTAGCGGGGATCGGCTACTCGCGATCGGAAAAAGCCGGTACCGCTCACCTCAACGAGCCACTTGCTGCAGCATCACTTATCGTTCGAATCCTTCGACGGGTAGTCCAATAAAACTTCCGGCACGCCGCGGTTGATCAGCTCTTGTCTGATCTCCGCGGCCGACCGGTACACGATCTCGGTGTGACGCAAGGCCGCGACGTCGGCATGCTGCGGCGCCTTGCCCAAGGTGCGATCTAAAATTAGGCATGCAGCCGAGAGGCGTACTGCTTCCGGCGCTTCAACATCCCTCACCATCTCGGCCAAACGGTCGAGCGCCTCATAAGCGTACGGCAGCGCATATTTGGCGAATTCCCACTTCTGCGATGACAGCGATTTGGCAATGCGAAACCGCGGCCGCGCATCGACCGCGCCCACTGGACGGCCCGCGCCTTTGCGCTTCCCCCCACTGCCGCTGCGACCTTTCTGTCCTGTCATAGCGCTTTATTTATAGTCGAGACCAGGCGAACGCAAATGACCAGGAGGGCACGTGGATTTGACGAAGCCATAGCGATCAGGGATCGATTGCCGCCAGGTCGGAATCCATGATCGAGAAACGGGCGGCCTAGGCCGAGTTTTTTATTTGCTGAGAATATAGGATTATTTTCTTAGGACCATTTTACCAAAACCGGCATTTGATTTTGATTATAGTCGGGAATAATTAGCGAACAGCGGTAGAGCCTTGCTAAAGGCCCACGCTCAAGTAATTGGAGCGGGCGAAGGGAATCGAACCCTCGACATACAGCTTGGGAAGCTGTCGTTCTACCACTGAACTACGCCCGCGCCGCGCCGCGCCCCAGCATAGCCAAGCCCCGCTGCCAGCAGCAAGGAGACGGACAGGCCGCGGGGTGTTCAGTCGCGGCCGAACTGCCTGCGCAGCTCGCCCTTGACACGCTGCAACGTTTTGCGCCTGCTGGCCGGCAGATTTTTGCCGGCGCGATTAATATAGAAGGTCAACATCGAGAGCGCGGAGCGGAACGGATCGGCCTTGCGCCGGCGGCTGCGTTCCGCCGAACGCTTTAGCGAGGCGGCGATCTTCTTCGGATCGCGCCCGGTGAAAACGCGGTGTTGGAGATCGAGCGCATCGCTTTCACGCGTGACGCGCGCCGACCAGCGCCGTCCGCCGCGGCCCGATCCGCGCCGCGCGGATTTGCGGCGCTAGGACTTGCTGCGCGACGGCTTGCTGCGCGACGAGGGGCGTGAGGATTTTCGAGCGGATTTTTGCGCCATGACCAGGGACCTCGCTGCACGCACTTGGGATCAAGCGGATAAGGAAACAACCACTGCCGGCGCGGCGCTGTTCCAGCTGGTCCCTTTGGCTAGTTTCCGGAGTTTGTCTTTCACCGACATATAGCTGCTTTTCGCAAAGCGCAGTAAACTTCCCGCCGGACCACAAATCGCCGCGATGCTTAGTCTCGCAGCGCTTGGTCTTGCAGTGCTTGGTCTCCTGCACGGCTCCGGTTAGGGTTCCGCCCGCGGGGAGCGGCTACGCACCGCAACAGCGCAAGCGACAGGCATGGACGGCCAAAGCCAAATCATCATCGAACGGGTGAACCATACCTATCGGCCGCCGCGCGGCCGACCGGTGCTGGCGCTGTCCGACGTTTCGCTTGACGTGCGCCCGCGCGAATTCCTGGCGCTCCTCGGCCCCTCCGGTTGCGGCAAATCCACGCTGCTTTATCTGGTCGGTGGATTTCTGCCGACCGAGGCCGGCCGCATCGTGGTGAAAGGCAAACCGGTCACGGCGCCCGGTCCGGATCGCGGTATTGTATTCCAGCATTTTGCCCTGTTTCCGTGGAAGTCGGTGCGAGCCAACATCCTCTACGGGCTCGAACGGCAGCGCATGCCGCGCGCCGAGCGTGAACGCCGAGCGCAAGCGTTTATCGATCTCGTGGGATTGAGCGGCTTCGAAGACAGCTATCCGTCGCAATTGTCCGGCGGCATGAAACAGCGCACCGCGATCGCGCGTACGCTGGCTTTCGACCCCGATATTCTTTTGATGGACGAGCCATTCGGCGCGCTGGATGCGCAGACGCGAGCGCTCATGCAAACCGAACTACTGAACATCTGGAAGCGCACGCCCAAGACCGTGATTTTCGTGACGCACGACGTGCAGGAAGCGGTCTATCTCGCCGAACGAGTCGCAGTCATGTCAGCGCGGCCCGGCCGTATCAAGGCAATCATTGAGACCAAATTCGACGATCGCGATCCAGGTCTCACTCGCAGCAAGGAATTCGTCGAGAAAGTCGACGAGCTTTGGAATTTGGTGCGCGAGGAGGCGATCAAGGCCCAATCGATCAAGGCCCAAGAGAATCAGGAGAAAAAGCCGAGCAGCTGAACGGGCAGCGTGCTCCCAGGAGGCGAACGCTCAACGAGCAAGACGCATCATGCAAGCAGCAATGCGAGCAACTCTCAGTTATCTGCCGCTTGTGCTCCTGGCCGTCGCCTGGGAAGCAATCGCGCGGCTCAATCTGGTCGACAGCTCCGCATTGCCACCTCTGAGCAAAGTGGGCCTTGCCTGGGTTGATCTGATCCGGGGCGGCGAACTCGTCAACAACGGCGCAGCTTCGCTCTATCGCGGATCGGTCGGGCTTCTCCTTGCCGTGCTCGGCGGCGGCGGGCTCGGGCTGTGCATGGCACGCTGGCGGCTGCTCGATGTCTTCGTCAATCCGCTCGTGGAATTGTTCTATCCGCTGCCGAAGTCGGCGCTCATTCCAGTCACGGTATTATGGCTCGGCTTCGGCGACGGCTCGAAGATCTTGCTGATTTTTCTCGGCTGCATGATTCCGGTGACGATCGGCGCCTATAACGGCGCGCGCGGCAGCGATCATGCGCTGGTGTGGTCCGCGCGCAGTATGGGCGCGAACCGATTGCGCATGATGTGGGACGTGGTCGTGCCAAGCGCGCTGCCTGAACTGCTTAACGGCATCCGCACCGCATTGGCGCTGGCCTTCATCCTGCTGGTGAGCTCCGAACTGATCGTGTCGCAGCAGGGCTTCGGCTATCTGATCGGCTATCTGGGATCGACCGGATCTTACGAGGGCATGTATGCCGTCGTGCTCACGGTGGCGTTCCTCGGCTTTGCTGCGGACCGCATCTATCAACTCTTCATTCAATGGTTGCTGCGATGGCGGGACTAGACGATACCGCTTCGCTTGCGGCTGCCGAAGCCCAGATTTCCCGGGACGCGGCGCGCCGCCTCGACATCGCCTTTCGCGGCGGCGCCGGCATTTTCTCGATCCTCGTGCTTTTAATCGCTTGGGAGATCTTTGCGCGCAGCGGCAAGGTCACCGCTTTCATGCTGCCGCCGTTTTCCGCGGTCGCCGAACGCATTTACGCCGACGCGATCGGCGGCGAGCTGTGGCGCAATCTGTGGGTGACCATGTTTCGCGCCATTACGGGTTTTGCCATCGCCGCGGTCGGCGGTATCGCGCTCGGCGCGATGATGGCGCGCAGCCGGATCGTTCGCTGGTTCTTCGATCCGATCATATCGGTCGGATTTCCGATGCCGAAGATCGCGTTCCTGCCGATCATCATCCTTTGGCTTGGGCTCTATGATGTCTCGAAAATTAGCATCGTTGTGTTCGATGCCATTTTTCCGGTGGTGACGGCGACGCTGGCCGGGCTGGCCGGCGTCGAAAAGGAGCTCATCTGGTCGGGACGAAATATGGGGGCCAGCGAACGGGAATTGATGTGGCAGGTCGCGCTGCCCGCCGCATTGCCGCAAATCCTGACGGGTTTGCAGGTCGCGCTGCCGATCGCGCTCATTGTTGCCATCATCGCGGAGATGGCGATGGGCGGTTACGGCCTTGGCGGCGCGATGATGAGCGCCTCGCGCTTCGCCGATTCACGCGGGGTATTCGCCGGCATAGTCGAGATCGCAATCGTCGGCTATGCGCTGATCAAGGCCATGGCGCTGATCCGCCGCCGCCTATTGGTGTGGCATCAGGAGACGGCTGAACGCCATTAGTCATTCGAGGTACTGTTGGCAGGCTTGCCTCGCGCTGCCGTTTCCGCCCACAATTGCGCTAGCGACCAGCAAGTTCGACGCGCAACGAGAATTGCATTTGGAGGACGGCCATGCGTGGGAAAATCATTGCGACCGGTATTGCGCTTCTCGCCTTGGCTGTCGGTTGGTCGAATATCGGCGCGCGCGCGGAACCATTGAAGATTCGTGGCGCCTGGGTCGCGCCGCTGGCAAATCTCTCTTCGGTCTGGCTGCAAAAGAAGGACCTCGCCGTCCATTTCGGCCAATCCTATGTGTTCGAGCCAGTGCGCTATGCCGGCACTCCGCCGATGATCACGGCGATCGCCAACAACGAGCTCGAGATCGGAAATCTCGCTTTCTCGACCTTGCCGATCGCGATCGAGAACGCCGGCATGGATGACATCCGCGTTATCAGCGATGACTTCCAGGATGGCGTACTGGGATACGTTTCGAACGATTTCCAGGTGCTCACCGATGGCCCGATCAAGAAAATCGAAGACCTCAAGGGCAAGGTGGTGGCCACCAATTCGGCCGGCGCCGGCGTCGACGTGGCCATGCGCGCTATGCTGCGCAAGCACGGATTGGAGGCAAATCGCGACTACACGATCATAGAGGCGCCGTTCCCGGGCATGAAGTCGATGCTGATGGAAAAGAAAGTCGATCTCATTCCTGCGGTGCTGCCTTTCATGCTCGACCCGGAGCTGAAGAAAAACGCGCACTCGTTATTCGACATGAAAGCCGCAATCGGCCGATCGCAGTTCGTCATGTGGTCCGCCCGCAAGGCGTTCATCGATGCCCATCGCGCGGCGCTGGTCGACTTTCTCGAAGACTCGTTGCGCATCCTGCACTGGTATCTCGATCCAAAGAATCACGAGGCCGCAGCCGAAATTGCCTCGCAGCTCACAAAACAGCCGCCCGAGCGCTTCGGCTGGATCTTCACCAAGGACGATTACTATCGCGATTCCAACCTGATGCCGGACCTCGATGCGTTGCAGAAAAACGTCGACATGACGCGTGACCTCGGCTTCGCGAGGGCAAGCTTCGACGTCAAAGCGCATTCCGATCTCAGCCTGATTCAAGAAGCGGCAAAACGGCTGAAGTAACCGGTGCTATGCGTTTGGATTCCCCGCAGCCGCCGGTACTGCTGATCGATTGATCAGCTCACCAATACGTTGCTGAACTGCCAGGGATCGTCCCTGTCTATGGTCTCGGGGAAGAGCTGGCTGCGGTCGGACAGCGGCGTCCAATCCGTATATTGCCCGATCACCGGGCCCAGATAGGGCCGCTGGACGTGAAGACAGCGGCGGAAATCCATTTCATCGGCTTCGACAATGCCGCAATCCGGATTCTCCAGCATCCAGACGATGCCGGCGAGCACCGCCGAGGTGACTTGCAGGCCAGTCGCATTCTGATAGGGCGCAAGCTTGCGGGTCTCCTCGATCGAGAGCTGCGACCCGTACCAATAGGCGTTCTTGGCATGGCCGTAGAGCAGGACACCGAGCTCGTCGATGCCGTCGACAATGTCGTCCTCGCTCAAAATGTGCCAGGTCTTTTGCGGCACCCAGCCGCGACCCGCCATCTCATGCAGCGAGAGGATGGCGTCGTCGCAAGGATGATAGGCGTAGTGGCAGGTCGGCCGATAGACCACCTTGCCGTTATCGCGCAGCGTGAAATAGTCGGCGATCGAGATCGACTCGTTGTGCGTCACCAGAAAACCGTGCTGGGCTTGCGCCGTCGGCGTCCAGGAGCGGACGCGCGTCCCGGCGCCGGGCCGGGTCAGATAGATCGCAGCATCGCTGCCGAAATCGTGGTGGTAGGCGCTGGGCGGCATGCTCTTTTCATGGGTGCCCCAGCCGAGCTCCGATGGCTGCAGGCCTTCGGCGATGAACCCTTCTACCGACCAGGTATTGATGAACTTACCGCGCGGTTTCGGCGTGTTGGACCGCTGCGTATCGCGCTCGGCGATGTGGATGCCCTTGACGCCGGCACGCTGCATCAGGCGTCCCCAATCCTGCCGTGTGGACGGCTCCACGAAGTCGAGCTTCAAATCTTTGGCGATGTCGATCAGTGCCTGCTTGACCATCCAGGACACCATGCCTGGATTGGCGCCGCAGCAGCTCACAGCCGTGATACCGCCAGGCCGGCGCCGGCGGAGGTCAAGAACCCCTTCGCGCAAAGCGTAATTTGACCTCTCCGACAGCGAGCGCGTGCCGTCCAAATAAAGCCCCGGCCAGGGTTCGACGACGGTATCGATGTAAAACGCATCGACGTCCTTGCAGAATTCCATCAGATCGACCGAAGACGTATCGACCGAGAGATTGACGATCATGCCGCGGCCGGGACCGCAGGTGAGGAGCGGCTTGAGGATGTCGCGATAGTTTTCGCGCGTAATCGCAAGGTGCAGGAAGCGAATTTGACGTTCGTCGAGCAGGCGGCGGTCGGCATCATCGGGTGCGATGACGACGAATTTCTCGCGATCAAAGGCAAGGTGCCGCTCGATCAGCGGCAGGGTGCCTTTGCCGATCGAGCCGAAGCCGATCATGACGATTGGGCCGTCGAAGCGGGCGAGCAATAATGAGTCTTTCATTCGTTATCCAAAGTGAATTGGATCAAATACGCGCCGTCAAGCGGGCGTCACGGCTGGCGCTGTGTAATACTGGGAAACTATTTTAGCAAACTACGCGCGAGGCGTTTGAAATGCCTGCCCTGCCGATCACCTTCGCCTGCGGCCTCTACGACCGAATGCTGGCGCTCTACACCGGAGACGTTAAACCGGATGGCATCGACCTCAATTTTCTTGTCATCGACAACCCGCGGGAGATTTTCGACCGCATGACCAACCGGCTGGAATTCGACGCCTGTGAAATGTCGAGTTCCGAATATGTCAGCCGGTTCGCGGTGAAGAAATTGCCGTTCGTGGCGCTGCCGGTCTTTGCCTCACGGGTATTTCGCCATGGCTTCATCGTGGTGAACCGCCGTTTCGTGAGCGCGCCAAAGGACCTGGCTGGTAAGCGCATCGGCGTGCCGCTTTACACCCAGACTGCCGCGATTTTCATTCGTGGTCTGATGCAACACGATCTCGGCATCGACCTTTCCGGGATCGAATGGGTGCAAGGCGCCGTCAACGAGCCGGGCAGCTACGGTCACCCTTCGCTGATGCCGCTGCTTAAACCGGTGAACATCACACCGAACAAGACCGGCAGGTCATTGAGCGATCTCCTCGAGGCCGGCGAAATTCATGCCATCATCGGCTCCAATCTGCCGCGCGCGCTTAACGGCCATCCCGATGTCGTTCGGTTGTTTCCGGATTATCGCGCGCGCGAGCAAGATTACTTTCGCCGCACGCGGATTTTCCCGATCATGCACTCGGTCGTCATCCGCAACGACGTCTACGAGCGACATCCTTTCGTAGTGACAAGCCTCTACGAGGCTTTCTGCGCCGCCAAGGATTGGGCGTGGCATAAGATGCGTTTTCCCGGCACGCTGCGCTACATGCTGCCGTGGCTGCCGGCCGACATCGACGAGGTCGATGCGCTGTGTGACGGCGACTGTTGGCCGTACGGCGTCGAGCCAAATCGCCCAACGCTCGAGGCACTGGTGACCTATATGGTCGAACAGGGCCTTATCGCCGAGCCGATTCCGATCGAGAAGCTGTTTGTGCCGACTTACGGTTAAATTGGTTGTTATCTGTGGGCCGCTGGCGAAACCGGACCCTGGGTTTTGGGCGCTGCGCCTATACCGCTTTCAAATGCGCGTCTTTGCGCTTGTAGAGCTGATCGTCGGCATAGCCCATCGTATCCGGCCTGCCGCGGCCGAGCATCACCTGGAAATAGACCGGCTCCAGCGAATCGTTCTGATAACCGTGGATCACGCCTGCTGGACACGAGATGCACTCCCACGGCCCTAACCGGGTCGTGACGCGTCTGCCGCTCTCGTCTTCGAGGAAGACATCGAGAATGCCCTGCAAAACGAAAAAGCACTCTTCCACTTCGTGGGTATGCGCCGCGTTGCCTTGGCCCGGCTCGACATACATGATCGAGAGCGTGAAGTTGCCGGCCGGGATCACCGTGGCATCATCGTGCTTGCCGGAGCCGCCGGCGCCAATGAAACGGTGCTGCGCGCGCTTATAGCCCTCGATTTTGGCGTCCTCGAACGCCGCCCAGTCGGGCTTCTTGTCTTTGTAGCGACCGACATATTTTTTCATGATCTCTTCAAGCGGAACGCCCTCGAGCTCTTTCGGGCGCGGATGCCGTGCAGCACTCATGAACGAATACTCCCTGCTTGCTGGCTGAAAGTCAGGCTGTTGCCGTCTTCAAGCTTAGACAATGGGACCGGTCATGGCGTCGCGCAATGCGCGTTCGACCATGACGCCAATCAATGTCTTGCGATAAGCGCCGCTGGCGTGAATGTCATCGGCCGGATCGACTGCGCCGGCGGCCGCAGCCGCGCCGGCACCGATCCTCGCTTCGGTCATGTCGTGCGCTTCGAGCGCGCGCTCGGCCGCGGCGAGCCGCATCGGCCGGTCTGCGGCCCCGATAGCGCCGACGCGAACATTACGGAATTTTTGCTCCACTACATCGAAGCACACAGCTGCCGCAGCCAAAGCGAAATCGCCACGGCGGCGGGCAAATTCCCGGAACCCGAACCGGCGGTCTCCCGGCCATGCCGGGAAACGAATTTCGGTGATGATCTCGTCCGGCTGTAAAGCAGTCAGCAGCGCGCCCCGGAAGAACTCGGCGGCGGTAATAACGCGCCGGCCTTTTGGCCCGAGCGCGACAATTTCTGCCTCGCAGGTGACGGCAATACAGGGCAGCTCCGCGGCAGGATCGGCGTGCGCCAAGCCGCCGCCGACGGTACCGCGATTGCGGATCTGATAATGGGCGATGTGCTTGACCGCCGCCGTCAGCAGCGGATGCGCTTGGCGCAGCCTCGGGCGTTCAAGAATATCGCGCCAGCGCACCATTGCCCCGAGCGTGACGCCGCGGTCGCCGATCGTTATGTCCCGCAGTTCATCGAGCTTGCGCAGATCCACAAGCAATGTCGGCGCGGCAAGCCGAAACGCCAGCATCGGCACTAGACTCTGGCCCCCCGCAATCGGTTTGGCGTCGCCGCCATGCGCTGCGAGAAGCGCAACGGCTTCGGCGACTGTCGCCGGACAGGCATAGTCGAATGCGGAAAGCTTCATGGTTCCACCGAGTCGGCTCTGCCGACCGGAATGGCCGAAATTTCTTGGTTTTTCGTAGCTCTGGCACCGGGGCCGGTCAATGACGGGCTGCTATGCGATGCCAAAGCCTTTCGCTTCTGCTAGGTTTCGTGAAACAGCGAGAGCCTGAACGCGCCCGCTCCGCCCAATGCTCCGCTTCAGTGGAGGAAATCGATGCTCAAGCGAATGCCGCCGAATTCGAACAATGGCAAGAAACACAACGGCAATGGCAGCAAAAACGGAAAAAAAGCAGCGCGCGTAAAGGAACTGCCAAAAATTACCGTCCAGACCGATACGCGCGACATCCTTGCGCACGCCGCCAAAGAGAAACGCGACGACTATTTCATTGTCGATGTCGATGCGCATGTCACCGAGACCGCTTTCTGGTCGGAAATCATCGATCGCATGGACAGCGACGTGTACCGGCAGATGGCGCGCGCGTTTAAGGATCGCGGCGGCTCGCCGCCCGGGCTCCTCAACGCCACACCAGGATTTTTGCATCAGGACGTGTTCGGGCGCATCCCGCACCAGCAGCGGCTCGCCGAGAGCGTGCCAGGCGGACGAACCCACGCCCAGGTGACGCTGGTCCAGCGCGCAATGGATTCAATGGGCATCGACTATATGGTGGTGTTCCCGACGCCAATGCTGGTGCTTGGCATGCATCCGCAGGTCGAGACCGAAGTCGTCATCGGCAACGCCTTCAACAAATGGCTGACTGAAGAAATCCTGCCGCAGGACTCGCGTATCAAGGCGATGCTGTACCTGCCGTTCAATCATCCCGAAGCTTGCGTTAAGGCGGTAGAGATGTACGCCGATAATCCCGGCATCATCGGCTACTCCGTTACTTCAACGCGTTTCCGCGCCGTCAATCACGATAGCTATATGCCGCTTTACTCGGCGATCCAGGCGAGTGGGAAGCCGCTCGGCTTCCATTCCGGATTCCACTGGGGCGATCAGTCGATGCAGCAATGCAACCGCTTCATTTCCATGCACTCGATCTCGTTCGTCTATTACAATCTCATTCATCTGACGAACTGGATCATAAACGGGCTGCCCGAGCGCTTTCCCAAACTCAATGTGCTGTGGATCGAAAGCGGATTGGCCTGGGTGCCGTTCCTGATGCAGCGGCTCGATTCCGAATACATGATGCGGTCATCGGAGGCGCCGCTGTTAAAGCGCCGGCCGAGCGAATACATCGCCGAAATGTATTTCACCAGCCAGCCGCTCGAACGGTCGAATCTAAAGCTCACCGAGGCGGCATTCGATGCAATCAATGCCAAGACGCAATTGCTGTTTGCTTCGGATTGGCCGCACTGGGACTTCGATCTGCCAAATTCGATCACCAGCCTGCCGTTCCTGAACGAACAGGCCAAGCGCAATATTCTGGGCCTCAATGCCGCGCGGTTGTTCAACCTTGACGTCCCCAAGCACAAGCTCGCCAAGGCGAAACACGCTCCGGCGGGGCGCGTGCCCGTTACCGCCTGAACCGAAATGCCTGCTGCGGCGCGGCGAACAACGAACAAACGCACCGGCAAGCGCCGGCACAAATCATCGCGCTCCGCGATGACGGCCGAATTTTGTGCCGAAGCGCGCACCGCGCTCAAGCGCGGCACGCCGGATGCTATTTCCGATCGAACGCTGCAGCAGGTGCTCACCGCGGCGGTGAAAATCTATGCCGCGAAGGTAGAGCGCCGCGGTCACGATGTGGCGCCCTTTGCGCCGGGTTCGGTCACGGCAACCGAGACCGTTGTGACTGCGTGCGGCATGATCAGGGCGGCGGATCTCAACATGTTTGACGTGGCAATCTGGTTTCATCGCCCGCAAGGCATTGAGTAATGAATGCCGGTGGCAAAGGATGCCGCATTATGGAGAGAGCGGAGTAGCAGATGGGAGAAGTTTCAGTTGCCAAGCTGACTGATATTGCCGATGGCGATTACCGGATATTCGCTTTCGACAATATCGAGGTCGGGATTTTTCGCACCGGCAGCAAAGTGCTCGCCTATGAAAATATCTGTCCGCATGCCGGCGGTCCGGTCTGCCAAGGCAAGATTTTCAACCAGGTCGAGGAAGTAATCACACCGGAAAAGAAAAGCGCCGGCTTGCGCTTCGGCAAACAGCGCCACATCGTCTGCCCGTGGCACGGCTATGAATTCGATCTTGCGACCGGCTGCCATCCTGGCGACCCGTCGATGCGGCTTACGCCGGTCCCGGTCGCCGTTCGCAATGGGCAGATTTACATCAGCATGGCCTGAATCATGGCCCGATCTGGCCCGGCCGCACCTCTTCGGCTGACGCCGCGGCTCGATTGAACATCGCAGCGTGATCCTTTAGTGGTCCGCCGAGACCCAAACACAGATCGCTTATCAGCACTGGGATCTATCGACGTCAGGATCGAAGCATGGCCACAACTCAAAATGAAAAACCTCGTGGGGGGCTACGCGGCGTAATCGCCGCAATCGCCACGGCAGTGGATGCGACCGGTGAGCCCGATTGTGCGCGCTCGATCGCGCTCGCTCGTTTTCTCCTCGCCAACGGCTGCGATGGTCTCAACGTGCTGGGCACGACCGGCGAGGCCACCTCGTTCTCGCTCGATCAGCGCCGCCGTGTGATGACCGCCTATGCCGAGAGCGGTCTGCCGCTCGAGCGCATGATGGTGGGTACCGGCGCCGCAGCACTGGCCGATGCCATTGCCCTGACTAGGCACGCCGCCGAGCTTGGCTTTGCCGGCGCGCTGGTGCTGCCGCCATTCTATTACAAAGGCGTGGCGGACGACGGCCTCCTCGCCGTGATCGATGCCATTCTGGCGGCGACCGCGGCTAAGCCCATCCCGGTTTATCTTTACCATTTTCCAGCGCAATCGGGCCTGCCGTGGCACATCGCGCTGATCCGCCGGCTGCTGCAGAATTTCGGCGAACGGATCGAGGGTCTAAAAGATTCGTCGGGCGATATGGCCTACGCGCGCGAAGCCGCCGCGATCCTTCCGCGCTTTAAGGTCTTTCCCTCCACGGAAGCGGCACTGCCGGAAGCGCGGTCGGGTCCGTTCGCCGGCTGCATTTCTGCGACGGCGAATCTCAACGCCGATCTATGTGCGCGCGCCTATCGCTCTGGCGATGCCGTGGCTCTCGGCGAAGCGGTCGCGATCCGCAAGCTATTCGACGGCAAACCGCTGGTCCCCGGAATAAAGGCACTGCTCGCGCATATCCACGGCGATCCGCAATGGGTGCGCGTCGATCCGCCCCTGTCCGAATTCCCAGCCGCAGACCGCGCAGCCGTAATAGCCGGCTACGAGATTGTGCGGGCCAAACGCGTTGCCTAGTCAGACCCGCCGCCAGCGCCGGCCATACACGCCGGGCTGCCGCCATTGACGGTGATGCAGCGGCCCCCTATAAGCCCCGCTCTTTCACAATCTCTTGTGTCCAAGACGTATGGCGAATACAAAATCCGCAAAGAAAGCCGCCCGTCAGGCCGCGCGCCGGACCATCGTCAACAAATCCCGGCGCTCGCGCATGCGCTCCGCGGTCCGCAAGATCGAAGAGGCGATCGCCGCGGGCGACCGCAGCCGAGCACTCGGCGCCCTGGCCGAAGCCGAGCCTGCTTTGATCCGCGCGGCGCAAAAAGGCATCGTGCATCGTAATTCCGCACGCCGAAAAGTATCGCGGCTCGCGCACCAGATCGCCAAACTGGAAAAGAAATAGCTCCGCCGCGCGCTCGGGGCAGACCATTTCCGTTCAGGCGGGCAATCCAAATTGTGGATTGCAATCAATCTGTTGCATTATTGTCACGACGCCGCGGAAAAGTCTTATTGTGCGGTGATTGCGCGATTTGCGCGCGCGGCGCTAGCGATTCTTGTTTGCTCCAGCGCGCGATGACGACGGGTACCCTTGCCCCGCGCGCAGAAGAATTCATGCACAATGAAAGGGTTATCGCCCATAGCGTCGCGCGGACTTTGAATTTGCCAGATCACATCGCCGGTTTTTTTTATTTGTTGCTTTGCTGCACTAAATCGCTTTCGTGCGCGTGTCACATATTGCAGAAATGTGAATCGTTAAATCGACTCAATACTTTGCTCGTGCAGAACCGATTTTGCGTGTTCTCAGCTGTCACCGCGCAGTGCGGAAAGTCCAATTTTCACGCGGTTTTTGCGGTTGCGGGTCGCAAATCGCATGCTACCTTCTAACTCCCTTCCGTTCTGAAGGTCTTCAACAATCAGGCAACGGGAACCCATCGAAGAATGGGTGTGGGAGAAGTGTGTTCGATTACTCGAGTTGTGACGTCGCAGCGTATTTGTAGAGCGAATAGTGCTGCCGCGGTTTGGAACCGGGCTGAAAACACGCAGGGCGGGTCTCGTTGCGATGCGCCGGACAATGCGCCGGGGTCTCACGGGTCACCATCGAGCCCGCGAGCAATGGAGGTGGGGGGATGACAACGACAACTGATCGATCGCGAAAAGCGACAACCGCGCCTCGGCCTGAAGCTCATTGGCCCGGAGTTTACCAGCCCGGTATCCCGTCAAGCGGCTGAGGCCGGCTGCAGCGGTCGCACCTGCCATTCACATCAGCGCGCCCCGCCATTTCCCAGTAAGCCAGTTGTGTAGCGTCTTCGCGAAGCCGAGACCGTCTGTTCTGACGTGTTCGCTAGGTTCCTTCTCGAACGAAAAAAAGCATCGATATGACAAGCACCGATCAGGAGCGATGGCGAAGGGTCAAGGATCAGTTGCGCACTGAGCTTGGCGAGGATGTGTTCAGTAGCTGGTTCGGACGTATGGAGCTCGAAGCCGTAGAAAAAGGCTTGGTGCGGCTCTCGGTACCGACCCGCTTTCTGCGCAATTGGATCCAATCGCATTACAGCGAAAAGGTGCTGCTTAAGTGGCAATCAGAAGAGCCCGATGTCACGCGGCTTGAACTGAGCGTTCGTTCTTCGACGATCCGCCTGCCGACGGCCAAACCGAAAACGCTGGAGCCGCCCTTGCCAGCGCGGGACGGCCGTGAAGCCCCGCTCGAAGGCTTGAACGCCCGCGCCAGCATTCCCTTCATGAGCGTGCACGAAGCGCTGGGCGGTTCGCCACTCGATCCGCGGCTGGCTTTTGAAACCTTCATTGTCGGGCGTTCGAATACGCTCGCCCACGCCGCGGCGAAACAGGTCGCCACCAGCAGGCGCGGTGAGCCGCTAATGTTCAACCCGCTTTACATCCACGCCGCAGTCGGATTGGGCAAGACCCACCTGCTGCAGGCGATCACGTGGGCAGGTAACGGCGCCGGCGATCGCAAGATGCTTTATCTCACCGCCGAACGCTTCATGTATGGCTTCGTCTCTGCGCTGCGCAGTCAAACCACGCTCGCCTTCAAGGAGGCGGTTCGCGCCATCGACGTCCTTGTCATTGACGATCTGCAGTTTCTCCAGGGTCGTTCGACGCAAGCCGAATTCTGCCACACGTTGAACACCCTGATCGACGCCGGGCGTCAGGTTGTGATCGCTAGCGACCGACCGCCTGCCGATCTTGAGAGCTTGGACGATCGGGTGCGCTCGCGGCTTGCCGGCGGTTTGGTGGTCGAGATCGGTTCGCTGGGCGAGGAGCTACGGCTTGAAATTCTCAAGAGCCGGATCGGCGCCGCACGCGCGCATCATCCCGGATTTGAAGTGCCGCAGCCGGTTCTCGCTTTTATTGCTAAATCGGTCACCCATAACGGCCGCGACCTTGAGGGTGCAGTCAATCGGCTATTGGCCCATAGCAAGCTCAGCGGCCAGCCGGTCACGATTGAAATGGCCGAACGGGAAATGCGCGACCTAATCCGACCGGCCGAGCCGAAACGGGTGAGGATCGAGGACATTCAGCGCATTGTCGCGCGCCAGTACAATGTCAGCCGGGCTGATTTGCTGTCGTCGCGGCGGACAGCCAACGTCGTGCGGCCGCGGCAAGTGGCAATGTATCTGGCGAAGGTCCTAACGCTGCGCTCGTTGCCTGAGATCGGTCGCCGGTTCGGGGGGCGCGACCATACGACCGTGCTCCATGCAGTACGAAAAATCGAGAATTTGGCCGGGAACGACAGCGCATTCGCCGAGGAGATCGAGGCGCTCAAGCGTCAGCTCCAGGATTGACGCCGCCGACTGATTGCTCGGAATCCAGCAAGTACCTGTAAAAAGGCATGGAAAAGCCCGTGGCGGTCGCGGGGCTGGGCTTGCCGAAACCTTCTTATCAGGCCACCCTTGTTGTCTGCGTTTCGGCTTTCTTCATGGATTTCGCAATGAAAGTCACCGTAGAGCGTTCTGAATTGTTGAAGTCTTTGGGCCACGTCCATCGCGTGGTCGAGCGCCGCAACACGATTCCGATTCTCGCCAATGTGCTCTTGCACGGCGATCGTTCCAAGCTTTCGTTGAAAGCCACCGATCTCGATATCGAAGTGACCGACACGATCGCCGCTGAGGTCGCCCCCGGGGGATCAACCACCGTGCCGGCGCACATGTTCTTTGACATCGTGCGGAAGCTGCCTGAAGGCGCACAGATCATTCTGGAATCTTCTGGCGATCGCGCCGCATTGGCGATCCGCGCCGGCCGCTCCCGTTTCACGCTGCAGACGCTGCCCGAGAGCGATTTTCCCGATCTCGCCGCGGGCGAAATGAGCCATAAGTTCACGCTAAAAGCCGGCGAGCTCAAGCGCCTCATCGACAAGACACAGTTTGCCATCTCGACCGAAGAGACGCGCTATTACCTCAACGGGATCTATTTGCATGCCGCGGGCACGGCCAAAGCACAGACCCTTCGGGCTGTCGCGACCGACGGCCACCGGCTCGCCCAGATGGAGCTTGAGCTGCCGAAAGGCGCCGCCGGCATGCCGGGGATCATCGTGCCGCGCAAGACGGTCGGTGAGGTGCACCGGCTGATCGAAGACCCGGAGGCCGAAGTGGCAATGGAATTGTCGCCAGGCAAAATCCGCTTCACCATCGGCCAGACCGTGCTGACCTCGAAGTTGATCGACGGCACGTTTCCGGATTACGGGCGTGTGATTCCGGTCAACAACGACAAGGAGCTGGTCGTCGACAAGAAAGAGTTCGAGGCGGCGGTGGATCGGGTTTCCACGGTATCCAGCGAGCGTGGCCGCGCCGTCAAATTGTCAATCAATGCCGGGCGTCTGTTGCTGTCGGTCACCAACCCAGATTCCGGCAGCGCCAACGAGGAACTCGAGGTGGAATACGCGGCCGATCCCATCGATATCGGTTTCAATTCGCGTTATCTTCTCGACATCGCCGCGCAGATCGAAAGCGAAGCAGCGGTGTTAAAGCTTGCCGATCCGGGCTCGCCGACCCTAATCCAGGACAAGGATCAACGCGGCGCGCTCTACGTCCTGATGCCCATGAGGGTTTGACGCAGAGTTTGACGCAGAGTTTGACAGGGATCGGTAATCAGGTATCGGGGTCACCCTGATCCAAATTCCGTTCCCTGATGCCCGCATCGATCCGCCGCCTAAACCTGCACAATTTTCGCAACTACCATGCGGCCTCGCTTGAAGCCGACGCGCCGACGATTGCGCTGGTGGGGCCCAATGGGGCTGGCAAGACCAATTTAATTGAAGGCATTTCGTTTCTTGCGCCCGGACGCGGTCTCCGCCGGGCCACTCTCAATGAAGTGGCTTTCAGTGAGGGCGACGGGTCCTGGGCCGTCGCTGCCGAAATTGAGGGCGCCCTGGGACTGGCAACGCTTGGCACCGGCATAGAGCGACCGGCCGACGATGACGCCGCGATCCAACGCCGATGTCGGATCGATCGCGAGCCGGCGCCATCGGCGGCGGCCTTCGCCGATCATTTGCGGGTCGTATGGCTGGTGCCGGCAATGGACACGCTGTTCGCCGGCGCGCCATCGGAGCGCCGGCGTTTTCTTGACCGTCTCGCACTCGCGGTCGATGCCGAACATACCAGTCGCGTCAACGCCCTCGAACGCTCGCTGCGCTCGCGCAACCGGCTCTTGGAAGATGCGCGCACCGATAGCCACTGGCTTGATGCCGTCGAACACGAGACTGCGGAGCTTGCAGTAGCGGTGGCGGGACTGCGCGTCGAAACGGTTCGCCGCCTCGACGGTGTGCTCGCCAAGCGCAAAGACTCGCCGTTCCCGCCTGTCGAAATCGCAATCGACGGCTGGCTCGAGACGCTCGTCCCGCAAAATCCCGCGGGCGAAATTGAAGAACGCTACCGGACGGTGTTGCGCGACAATCGCAGCCGCGATGCAGCGGCCGGTCGCACGCTCGATGGACCGCATCTGACCGACCTCAAAGTGGTCTACGCGGCAAAGAGCATACCCGCCGCAGAAGCTTCGACCGGCGAACAGAAAGCGCTTTTGATCGGGCTTGTGCTGGCTCACGCTCGATTACTGCGCGAGATGACCGGCGCCGCGCCCGTCCTTTTGCTCGATGAGGTTCTCGCGCATCTTGATCCTGCGCGTCGCACTGCACTGTACGGCGAACTCACCGAGCTTGGAGCGCAAGCCTGGATGACTGGCGCTGATCCGGCGGTGTTCCGTGAAGTGCAATCACCAGCGGAAATGGTCGAAGTCAGGTCCGGAACACTCGTTCGTCAGCAGCTGTAGTCGCATTGCTAACCGAGCTTGTTCCAAACCACCTTCTCAACTCACTATTTGGAACAAGACCGCGCGCCGGTTCTTAACCCGAGGACCAAGAAACGTCGGGTACGGAACAGAGGCGTCACAATGCCCGAATCGCCCGCGGATGCGATTGTACGAAACTTGATTGAGTCGCTTGAGCGGCTGCGTCAGGACTTGGATCGCATGGAACTCTGGACCGCGGCGCTCGACCGTTTCCAACATCCAATCCCCGAATATAGGCCGGGCGATCATCATCTATTGGGTCAGCAACCCAAAGCCGCGCCGCGGCGGCCCCGCGCTTAGTTGCTCCATTTAAGCCTTCCACAACAAGCGACGTGACTTGCGTGCGCGCTGAACGCCGTGCGGCGCGAGGCCAATTTTGCGGCCAAAAAGCGCCTCTATACGCCCTGCTGCCAAACCTTGAAAAACCACGATCTAACAATATGTTAGTTGAGCCCCTTTTGTCCTGTACGGATCGCCTTTTTGGTGTACAAGATTCAGTGATTCACACATAATTTTTTGTCACTGATTCGAAATTCGACTTCGAAAGCCCCGACATGGCCGAATCCGTCCGCAAGCCAGTTCCCCCACCTTCCGACTACGACGCGGAATCGATCAAGGTGCTCAAGGGGCTCGATGCCGTTCGCAAACGGCCCGGAATGTATATCGGCGACACTGACGATGGCTCCGGCCTGCATCACATGGTCTATGAGGTCGTCGACAACGCTATCGACGAAGCGCTCGCCGGTTTCGCCAAGGAAGTGACGGTCATACTCAATCCGGACGGTTCCTGCACCGTCCGCGACGACGGCCGCGGCATTCCAACCGACATCCACAAAGGTGAAGGCGTCTCGGCCGCCGAGGTCATTATGACGCAGCTTCATGCCGGCGGGAAATTCGACCAGAACTCTTACAAAGTTTCAGGCGGATTGCACGGCGTCGGCGTGTCGGTCGTCAATGCATTGTCGAGCTGGCTCCGCCTGAAGATCTGGCGCGACGGTCAGGAACACTTCATGGAATTTCACGATGGCGAAGCGGTCGCGCCGCTCGCCGTCGTCGGCGCCGCGCGCGACAAGCGCGGCACCGAAGTGACGTTTCTGCCGTCCAAGAATACCTTCACCATGACGGAATTCGACTTCGCGACGCTGGAACACCGGCTTCGTGAACTTGCCTTCCTAAATTCCGGCGTGACCATCGTACTTTCTGACATGCGCCATGCCGTGGAAAAGCGCGAACAGATGCGTTACGAGGGCGGCGTCGAGGCATTCGTCAAATATCTCGACCGCAATAAAACGCCGCTGGTGCCGCAGCCGATCGTCATCAAGGCTGAGCGCGACGGCGTCGCCGTCGAATGCGCGCTGTGGTGGAACGACGGCTATCATGAAAACGTGCTCTGTTTTACCAACAATATTCCGCAGCGCGACGGTGGCACCCATCTTGCCGGTTTCCGCGGCGCGCTTACGCGCCAAGTGACCGGCTATGCCGAATCCGCCGGCGTTGCACGTAAGGAAAAGGTTGCATTAACCGGCGACGACTGCCGCGAAGGATTGACCGCCGTGCTGTCGATCAAAGTGGCCGACCCAAAATTTTCCTCCCAGACCAAGGACAAGCTCGTGTCCTCGGAGGTGCGGCCGTCGGTCGAGGGCATCGTCAACGACATGCTCAATGCCTGGTTTGAGGAGCATCCGTCCGAGGCCAAGACCATTGTCGGCAAGGTGATCCAGGCCGCTGCGGCGCGCGAAGCCGCGCGCAAGGCCCGCGAAATGACGCGCAAGAGCGCTCTTGGCATCACTTCGCTGCCGGGAAAGCTAGCGGATTGTCAGGAGCGCGATCCGGCAAAATCCGAATTGTTCATCGTCGAGGGCGATTCCGCCGGCGGCAGCGCCAAACAAGGCCGCAATCGCGAATTTCAGGCGGTGTTGCCGCTGCGCGGCAAGATTTTGAACGTCGAGCGGGCGCGCATGGACAAGATGCTCTCGTCCGAGCAGATTGGCACGCTCATCACGGCGCTCGGCACCGGCATTGGCGCCGACGAGTTTTCCGTCGACAAACTGCGCTACCACAAGATCATCATCATGACGGATGCCGACGTTGACGGCGCCCACATTCGCACGCTGCTTTTGACGTTTTTTTATCGGCAAATGCGCGAGATCATCGATCGTGGTCATCTCTACATTGCGCAGCCGCCGCTCTATAAGGTGACCCGCGGCAAGTCCGAGCAATATCTCAAGGACGAACACGCGCTCGAAGATTATCTAATCGACGCCGGTCTCGAGGAAACGGTGCTGCGCCTATCGTCCGGCGAAGTGCGCGCCGGCAATGACCTGCGCCGACTGGTCGAGGAAGCGCGCACCATCCGCAATCAGCTGCGCGGCCTGCACAGCCGCTACAACCGCCAAGTCATCGAGCAAGCCGCCATTGCCGGCGTGCTGCGCTCCCACGTCACCGGCGATCCAATAAGAGCAGCGGCGGCAGCGGAGTATATCGCCCGGCGGCTTGACGCACTCACCGAGGCGGCTGAGCGCGGCTGGCACGGCCAATTCAGCGAGACTGGCTTCCGGTTCGAGCGCACGTTGCGCGGCGTCAAGGAAGTCGCCGTGATCGACCAGGCCCTGCTCGGCTCCGCCGATGCGCGCAAGCTCGACGAATTCGCACCGTCGCTGCAGCAGATTTATCCGCGGCCGACGCCGCCGGCGATGCTGCGGCGAAAAGACGAGGAGGTCCCCATTCACGGCCCGGTCGGCCTGTTCGAGGCGGTGATGAGCGCCGGCCGTAAGGGTGCAACGCTGCAGCGCTACAAAGGCCTCGGCGAGATGAATGCGGAGCAGCTCTGGGAAACGACACTGGACATCAATGCGCGCTCGCTGCTTTGCGTCAACGTCAAGGAAATCGACGAGGCCAACACAATCTTCGACGAGTTGATGGGCGATAAGGTGGAGCCGCGACGCGAGTTCATCGAGCAACACGCTCTCGCCGCCAGCGTTGATGTCTGAGGCTGTTATTCCGGATTGCCGCGCAGCGACAAATCCGGGATTTCATACCCGCTGAGCATCGCTAGGATTCCGGGCTCCTGTTGTCGCTAGGCGCCGGAACCGTGAAGTTCAATGCCCCGGCAGCACCAAAACTTTGGAATTCGCCGGCAGCGTCGCCTTCGACACCACCACTGAAGGGATTTCCGCCGTTTCGACGTCCCAGAGCTTGCGCGCGCGGTCAAGAAATCGGTCAAGCGTGTACGGACCGAAAAAATGCGTTGGGATCATAAGCGGCGCTTTCAACGCCGTCAGCACCTCCATCATGCCATCGAGATCGAGGCTATAGCTGCCGTCGACCAGCGCCATGACCACGTCGATCCGACCGATTTCATTAAGCTGCTGCTGCGTCAACGTATGATGTAGATGACCGAGATGCGCGATGCAAAGATTGGCAATCTCAAAAATGAAGATCGAATTGCCGTAGCGCTCGGTATCGCTGCTG